>Ga0334899_1001601_pt1 | contig 20999 bp, 20 predicted proteins | sample GraSluR3_MG_FD_207219 | JGI IMG/M metagenome (GOLD analysis project Ga0334899, IMG submission 207219) | Sludge microbial communities from methane-producing bioreactor in Wageningen University, Netherlands - Granular Sludge_8_08-R3 | ecosystem: Engineered > Bioreactor > Anaerobic > Unclassified ...
TTTATATTATATATCTAATTACATCTAGTCAACGATCTAGTTTATTATCTAATTTAAAAAAGGGTACAAGTAACGGACCCGCCGGGATTTGAACCCGGGACCTTCGGATTAGAAGTCCGACGCCCTATCCAGCTAGGCTACGGGCCCGTATGAATTTAACTGTATGCAGGAGATTCTCCTTCGCCTTGTACGGCATTAGCTAGTTCTTTGAGTCTTGACTCTATTTCTTCGGCCTCTTTCAAAAGTGGCTCGGGATTTACTTCTATGTCCAGCATCCTATTTAAAACATCCACTACACTGGCAGCTGCACGAGGATCAGGATACTGATTTAAGACCTCGGCAAATAAACATGAACCGGGGATGTCACTGTTTTTACTACGGGTGAGAAGTGTGCCTGAAAGTCCATTAATGTTTCCAAAGGGAAGTATGGGGAGATTAAGATCCCCTAACCTTTTAAGTCCTTCAAATGAGTTGGCAGCAGCTGCAACTCCGTTAGTTTTTTGACGGACAGCTATGCTGTTTAAAGTGATGACTTCTTTACTGTTGTTGCGATCCATCCACTCTACAATCGCATTGGTCATGTCATAAGTGACTTCTGGTGGAACCACGAAATCTGAAAGGAACAAAACCAGGTCATCGGAACTGTAAATACGGAAAGGACGTATGGCAACTCCCTTGTAAAGAACTGCCAGTGGTGGGAAATATTTGGATTCTATGTGTCCAATTTCCTTCATTTTCAGTTCTTCTACCAGGAGCCATCCAACTATATTGCCGATAAGGCCTAATTCAGGAGATCCTTCAATGACAACTGCATTTTCCACGTCTTCAGATATGATTTTACAGCATTCTACTTCAGTTTCCACCATTTCAACCATAAGAAACGCCACCTGCTCCTCCTAAGTTCTCACCAGTCTGAGGATCTATGTAAATTTCCCCCACCTGCTCACCATTTAGCATTACTGGAACCACATAGATCTGTTCACCGTTGGAAGTAATCAGTTTAGGAGTCCCTGCAGTTGCTCCTTCTTGAAGAATCGATTTTTGGGCAATTGCCTTAGCTTCAGATGATGATATTTTCACATTATCACTCCCACTTCCACTAGCTGACTTACTAGAAGAAGATGTTGAAACACTGGATGCAGAACTTTGTTGGCTTCCTGAATCACTAGCACTATCCGTATCTCCTTGGACTGTATCTGAGCTGTCTGATGTCACTGGTTGCCACAATCCTGTGGTCTGGGTGGACATCTGGTAACCCGCAGCAGCAACACCTATGACTAGCACTATAACCACGGATGCTAGGATCTTGGAGTCTATCATCAGATCACCTCTTTATGGATTTAATCTTCATTGGTTTTAATATATGAATTTCAATTATTTCTATTTTATTCTCTGTCTAAAAATATCCTTATTAAAAATATCATTATATATATTTTTTATCACATAATATATTAAGAATTTAATCCTATATTAAGATTTTTGAGATTTAAGTCATATATTTCTTTAATTATCTTTAAATCCAGTAGTTTTACCAATAAAAAGAAATTATGCTAATTTTGTCCCAATTCTCGATTTTTATTAGAAATCATAGATTAGTTTATACTGCTATATATAATTTTCACTTTTATTTTTAAAGAAAAGCTTATAATATTATTTTAAAGTTAGAGATATTGATGTTCTTATAAAAATTAAGAGGTGATACATTTGAGCGAAAGAGTAGTTATATCGCCAACCTCACGACAGGAAGGACACGCAGAGTTGGTCATGGAAGTCGACGACGAAGGAATAGTAACCAAAGGCCGATACTTCAGTATCACTCCTGTTAGAGGTTTAGAAAAGATGGTAACAGGGAAAGCTCCAGAAACCGCACCAGTAATGGTGCAGAGGATCTGTGGTGTATGTCCAATACCTCACACTATGGCATCTGTAGAAGCTATAGATGATTCTTTGGACATAGAGGTCCCTAAAGCAGGTAAACTTCTACGAGAATTAGTGCTATGCGCCCACCATGTGAATAGTCACGCTATTCATCAGTTCTTAATAGCGCCGGATATTGTACCAGAAGAACTTTTTGCCACTGCAGTTAATTCTGTATCTGAAGTTCGAAAAGTCGTTCAACAAGTAGTGGACGTGGTTGGTGGTGAAGGTATTCACCCATCAGATGTCCGTATTGGAGGAATGGCTGATAACATTTCTGAAGTTGCCCGTAAAAGGCTGTATGCAAGATTAAAACAATTAAAACCAAAGCTTGATGAACACGTAGAACTTATTATTGGTTTAGTTGCTGACAAAGGCCTTCCAAAAGGTTTAGGGGTACATGACAAAAAACCATTGGCTACTGATGTTCTATATGGTGATAGGAACAACTTTGACCTGGACAGGTTCACAGAAGTAATGCCAGAAAGCTGGTATGATGACCCTGAGATAGCCAAAAGAGCTTGCTCTACTATACCCCTCTATGATGGTAGAAGTGTGGAAGTAGGACCAAGGGCCAGAATGGATGTATACCAGGGATTCAAAGATAAAGGTGTGGTAGCTCAACATGTTGCTCGTGCACTGGAAATGAAATCAGCTCTATCACGCGCAATTGACATACTGGGTGAATTGGACACTTCTGCTCCAGTTATGGCTGATTATGATATCAAAGGAACCAACAAGCTTGGAGTTGGTGCTATCGAAGCTCCACGTGGAATGGATGTACACATGGCTCAAGTTGCTGATGGTAAAATCCAGTTCTACAGTGCTCTGGTACCAACCACTTGGAACATCCCTACTATGGGACCAGCAACCGAAGGATTCCACCACGAATTTGGACCTCATGTTATCCGAGCTTACGATCCATGTCTGTCCTGTGCAACTCACATGATTGTAATGGACGATGAAGACAGGAGCATTCTCAAAAACGAGATGGTCAGGATTTAAGGGAAAAGCATGCCATACAGTGCAGAGATAATGGTGGTCGGATGTGGAAACATCCTTTTTGCGGATGACGGATTCGGACCAACAGTGATAAAGGCACTTGGAGAATACTCTAAGGAAAACCCCCTACCAGAGAATGTCATGTTAATAGATGCCGGTACCGGCGGCCCTCATTTTGTTTTCAGCCTTCCTCATGAGGAATGGAAGAAAATGATAGTAGTGGATATCGTAGAATTCAATGCGGAACCTGGTACAGTTCGTAAATTCAGTGTGGATGAAATACCTAAAGGTTCCTATGAAAATGTGCATTCATGGTCAGTTAATGAGCCATTGCACGATTTAGCTGAAGTTTGCGAAGTCATGGTTATCGGATGTAAACCAGAACGTGTCTCTGCCCCCGATATAGAAATGGGGTTAACTAAAAGTGTGGAAGATGCCATTCCCAAGGCCATTGAGATGATATTAAAGGAAATAGGGGTTAGTTAATGTCAATATTAGCCCGCATTAAATCGTTTTTTGGAATGGAGGCAAAACCTGACAAAGAGGCTTCACAAGAGGAGGTTGAAAAAGTGGCTGAAGAAAAAGCTAAACCAAGAATAGGATACATTCACTTAAGTGGATGTACTGGAGATGGAATGTCGTTAACTGAAAACTACGACATCCTAGCACCTTTACTAACTGATATGATAGACATTGTATACGGACAAACCCTGGTAGACCTATGGGAAATGCCTGAAATGGACATAGCCCTGGTTGAAGGGTCCTGCTGTCTACAAGATGAGCACAGTGTCCATGAACTTATGGAAGTACGGGAAAAAGCCGGATTAGTAGTGGCTTTTGGATCCTGTGCAGCAACTGGTTGTTTCACTCGATACTCTCGAGGAGGACAACAAGCACAACCTAACCATGAATCATTTGTGCCTATCGCTGACCTGGTTAAAGTGGACCTAGCCATACCTGGCTGCCCACCATCACCAGAAATAATCGCTAAAACTGTAGTAGCTGCCATCAACGGTGACATGGACTACTTACAGCCCATGATGGACCTGGCAGGCTACACCGAAGCTTGTGGCTGCGACCTGCAGACCAAAGTGGTGAACCAGGCATTATGTATAGGATGTGGAACCTGTGCCATGGCTTGCCAAACCAGAGCCCTGAGCATGACCAACGGAAGACCTGAACTGAACGAAAACCGTTGTATAAAATGTGGAATCTGTTACACACAGTGCCCACGAAGCTGGTGGCCTGCTGAAAGGATCAACCAGGACTTAGGGTTATAGGAGGTGAAAAAATGGTATTAGGAACCTACAAAGAAGTTGTTGCAGCAAGATCAACTGATAAACAAATCCAAAAACTAGCCCAAGACGGAGGAATAGTATCTGGTCTCTTCTGCTACGCCCTGGATGAAGGACTTATCGATGGTGCAGTAGTAGCCGGACCTACAGATGTAATGTGGAAACCAGAACCTATGGTAGCCATGTCTTCTGATGAAATACTAGCCGCCGCTGGAACCAAGTACACCTTCTCCCCCAACGTGTGGATGCTCAAAAAAGCAGTTCGACAGTACGGTTTAGAGAAAGTTGGAACCGTAGCCATACCCTGCCAAAGTATGGGAATCCGAAAAATGCAGTCCTACCCATTCGGTGTAAGACACTTAGCAGATAAAATAGCCTTAATGTTAGGTATTTTCTGTATGGAAAACTTCCCATACGAATCACTAAGGACTTTCATCTCCGAGAAAGCAGGTGTTGACTTCGACCTAGTGGAAAAACTGGACATTGGTAAAGGTAAATTCTGGATTAAAACCGCAGACCAAATGCTAACCATACCACTCAAAGAAACCCATGGATACGAACAAAACGGATGTAAAGTCTGTCTTGACTATGTTTGTGAATTAGCTGATGTATCCACAGGTTCAGTGGGAACCCCAGACGGCTGGTCTACAGTATTTGTCAGAACCGATGCTGGTGAAACAGTATTCAAACAGGCTGTTGAAGCTGGAGTCATTGAAACCAAATCAATGGATGATGTGAAACCAGGTTTAGGTCTACTTGAAAAACTGGCCACCGACAAAAAAACCAAAGCCATGAAAGTAATCGATGAACGGAAGGCCATGGGCCTACCTGTACCTTTCAAAGGCAGCGGTGAAAAAGAAGACCCACTAGCTAACGTATAAGGGATTTACATCCCTATCTTTTCTATTTTTTTTAGATGAATTTAATTAAAACACTATTTTATTAGTTTTACATAAAATTTCAGTTAATTTATCTAACCTAATCATTAACAAAATCACATTTGTTTACAACTTATTCTGGGGTTTAAAAGACTTTTAAAAAAACGATTATTAATCCAAGAAATTAGAATGCGTTAGGTGTTAGTTTTTGAACTTTAAGTAAATATTTTTATAGGGCATCTCACAATTTTAAATGTGGACAACGTAATTTCGAGGAGAATCAAATGTCACAGGAAAGAATCAGGGCTGAAAACTATTTTTGCAGTGAATGTGGTGCAAAAAATCCTTCCAATGCTGTATTTTGTATGGAATGTGGAATGCGTAGGGATGATGCTCATCCACGTCTGGAAAAAAAATCATCCAACAAAATGAGATCATTGGGATTGACACCTGCCGAATCATTAGCAATATTATATCCTGGTACTGATGGGAAAGAAATGTTAAAATTGACCATGAAGGATCTTGTGGTTCGTAAAATTATTAAAATTGACTCTACTGAAGAAAAAGTTTTGTTGTTCAAAAAAATGGTTCATAGGGTGGCAAAGGGAGAAAATTTCAGTACAGATTTAAAACCACACGAAGAGATATTTGTTACTCCTTTAACTAAATACCCAGAATTAGAAGTAAAATCATACTTTAGAATGGTGGTAAAACCATTCAATTCTAGTTTAACTGGAACATCATTCTCAAAGTATAAAAATAATTATGTAATGACTCTTTTAATGGAAAAAGAATACTTTGTAAAGGCGAAAAAGAAGGGTATTATATCCCGGGATAAATATGAATTAACTGAAGATGGCTTAAAATTAAAAAAGAAACTTGACAGTGTTTTTGAAGATGCATATAACTTATTAGAATTGGCAGACAAAAATCCGGAACATGCCAAAGCTTTAATGTCTGTATTAGGTACACACATATTCATCTTCCCCTATACAATGGATCAGCTGTTTTCTTTAAAAAACAAGTTAAATGGTGTAAAAACAAAGACTTCCAAATTCTATCCTTACGTGTTATATCCCCTCACATTTTTAATTGGAATGAACGCTTATGCAAAATATAGACATGGAATGAATGTAAATCTTTTTGATGATGATTTAATTGATGATGATTTCTTTAACATTGGTGATGGGGATATGGACCTTTTTGAAATAGATATTTTGGATGTCTTTGATGATTTTGACCTAGATTCTTTGGATGATATTTGTGATTCTTTTGATTATGATGGAGGGGATGATGGCGGATTTGACTGATCTTTGATACTTCTCAGTTAACCTACACAATCCCCTTTTAGTTATTCTTAAACTTATTCCGTTATCACCATGCAACCATCAGATTCCACAATCACCGTGTGCTCAGCCTGAGCTACCCTGGCACCACTTTTTTCACGAAGCACATGGTAAGGATAGATTGCCCGGGAAGATATAAGTTGTCTCATGGCTAGTTTAACTTGCCTTATATTGGAACCTTCTTCCAACCATCTCTGTGCGAATGGAAGATTTTTGTAATCTGATTTTATCAGATCCAGCAATTTTCTGGACTGAGCCAGACGTAAAGGTCGATCCCGTAGAAACCGGAATATGAAAGTGTCTTTCATATCTCCCACCATACCCACACCATCGGTTACAAAAGGTTCAATGGCTAGAACATCACCTTCTTCTATCTGATGTTTGTTATTTTCTTTAACATTAGGTATGGATAACCCTGAATGCAAAATCCACTGTTCCATACTATGTCCGGTGAGGTTAGCCACTGGAACAAATCCCTGAGAATTAATGTACTCCTCAACAGCAGCACCAATCTTGCCCAACTCGGCACCTGGGCGGATGTTGCTTATGGCAACTTCAAGGGCATGTTTAGCTGTTTCAATCAGTTTCAACTGTTTTTCAGGACTATAACTTTTATCTCCTGACTGGAAGGGACCATCTCCAGAACCAATCATAACTGATGTAGCAGAATCAGCAATGAAACCATTCACATGGGCCCCCAGATCAATTTTTACCAGATCCCCTTCTTTTAAAATGGACTTATCTCCAGGAGGTGAAGTGTAGTGGGCGGTAACTTCATTTATGGATATGTTACATGGAAAAGCTGGTAGGCCTCCTTTTTTTTTAATTTCTGATTCAATTAGGTTTATCAAATCCAAAACTTTCATTCCTTCGTGAACTTCGTCGACAGCAAGTTCTCTAACTTCTTTTACAATTCTCCCTGCTTTTTGGTACATTTCTATCATAAAATCACACTGAAACTTCCTTATATGTAAAGTATCCCTTTTTCAATAGTCATTCTTCTAGATCTAACCTCGCAAGCATTAGATCTGCATTTTTGTTGCTATTTTCATGAACTATAAAACTTTAATAATAAAGCATATAACAAAAGCATTAATTATATAAAATGTATATATTATATGTACCTTTCATCTGGTCAATAAAGGTTTGGTTGTTTTAAGAAAGTATTTAAATTAGGAACCCTTTGCTTAAACCAGATGAATTGGAAGGGCTTAACTACAATCACGCCCCTTCTTAAATTAAGCTTTAAAACAGCTAATAAGAAAAAATAATTTATACATATTTCAACAATTAATAGATAAGGGGGAATATCGTATGGCAGACGCAGTAAGCATTCCACAGAACATTTTTTTGCTTATTATTGCGGTGATAGCACTTATCGCAATAATTGTTATTGTAATGCAATGGAGAAAAGTTAGAGAAGCTCAGAGTAATGTAACTTTCCTTGAAAAACAGGCTGAACTCAAGAAAATCGAACTGGTTGAACGGGATCTGGAATCCAAAAGATTAATGGAAAATGTGATACCATTACCCAAAGACCAGCAGGAGAGACTCTCCCAGATCAGAGGGGAAACCTCAAATATGATGCAGAAAGTTGGTTTTCTCCATAGTGAAATCAATGAAAGAGTAACCCGCCTGGAAACCAGGGCAGAATATGAAAAACTCCAGAAACTCTTAGAAGAAATAGAGAAAAAAGAGAAACAAATGGAAAAAAAGGGTAAAAGTAAAGGAGGGGACTAAACTATGACTCCGCTGGAAGTATTTGCCATCTTGGTTTTAGCAGGAGCGGTGGTTGTATTATTATATTACTATTTGCAGGATAATAAAAGCCTTAATCTGGGCCGAGTTAAGGGTAATGCCACAGATTTGGGTGAAAGAGTGTATGGTGAGGCCAGTAATTTAGGTGAAAAGGTTCAAGAAAAAACCAGTGGGGTAGGTGAAAAGATGCCAGGAGAAGGTTCATCTGGAATGGGTGAGAAATTACATGTTTCAGGAGTCAGTGAAAAGGTTTCAGGAATGGGTGAAAAGATTAGGGGTAAGGTCAGTGTCCCTATCAGCACAGATAATTTATCCCATCGTATTGATCTTTTCCTCAATGAACAGAGTGACCAGCTTATTGAAGATTGGGATCTGGCCACCAAAAAGGATCTAGCTGCCCTGGAAAAACGTTTCAATGTAGTTTCTATGGATATTGAAACTCTGGAAAAACGTTTCAACGAATACCGTGGAGCAACCAACAAGAAACTGGAAAATATTGAGGAACGTCTGGAAAAACTGGAAAACCCTGAAGAAGAAACTACAGAATAAAAAGATAGAGAAATGTACGAAACAATAGTACACTATATTTCCTATTCTTTAGCCATTTTCGGAGCTATTTTAGTTTTTTATGGTGGAATAAGGGCCGCAATCAAGGTTTTAGCTAAGGAAATTCTGCGAAAATCCTATGAATACAATGATATCCGCCGAGATTTCACCAATAAGATAGTTTTGGGCTTGGAATTCTTCATAGCAGCTGATTTAATCACTAGTATACTGCAACCAACTCTAAATGATGTTATAGTTCTAGCGGTGATCGTTGCTATAAGGACTGTGGTAGGTTATTCTTTAAACGCTGAATTAAGTGAATTATCACCGGATAAATCCGATAAATGATTCTGAGAACTAGGCCCTATGTCAATCCATACATCCAAATTCATATATAATTGCTAAAAATTAATAGAAACTAATTAAATCGGGATATAAAGGAAGAATTAAATAAGAATTGAGGGAAACCTTTATATACATTGAAATTCAACAGTGATAGTACAGCGGGGTGGGGTAGTCTGGTGATCCCGCGGGGCTCATAACCCCGAGAGCCCTAGTTCAAATCTAGGCCCCGCTATTATCTTTTTTATTAATATAAACTAATTAAATGTAATTTTACAATTCCAAAAAAATCTAATTTTTACTGATCCAACATATCCTCCTGGTGAAAAGGGAAAAACCATTTTTGAGCAATTAATGTGGGTATTACAGCACTGGTAATTAAAACCCCTGTTAACAAGGAGTACTGAATCTGGTCAATGTATCCTGCATTTAAACCAAAAACACTGGCAATCAAGCCAAAAGTAAGGCCAGTGCTCATTAATAAGGTTGTGTAAGTTTGAGCTGTATCCAAATATTTTCGTGTAACTAAATAAACACCTGTTAACTTGGATAGTTGCCGGACCACCAGCAGACCTATGAAACTGGGCAGGGCCATGGCGATCAATGCTAAAGAAACTTTTAAACCCCCAACTATGAAGAAAATGGGGGTTATGAAAGCAAAAGCCACAGTTTTTAGTCTTTTTTTAACTTCTATTGATTCTTTACTTTCAACAAAGTGTTGGGACATGAAAATGCCTAGTATGAAGGCAGGTAAAATGGCCTGACCTCCACCTAACTGGGCAAAGAACATGAAAACCAGGAGAAGTAAGAATACATATTTTATTTCCGGCTCAATAACTTTATTTTTAAATCGGACATTATCAAAAATGAGACGTGAATATTTATAGCCAAATAATATGACCAAAAAGGAAACTATAAGGAATATTAATGTATAAAGGTTGAAATTCACAAAAAGCACGCTTAGTGCTATGGCTGTACCCATATTGGTCATGAAAGTGGCGGCCATAATGGTTTTTCCAATTTCAGTGTTGGCCAGATCAGTTTCAATTAACACAAAATAAACCACAGCCACTGCAGTTTCTGAGAGGGTCACACCAGCTATTAACGATGCTAACAAACTCCAGTTTGCCAAGTAATAACTAAAAAGAAAAACTGTAATGAAAGGTATTAAAAAGGAAGCTAGGCCAATTAGGAAACTTTCTTTAAACTTTGATCTCATCAGTTTAATATCAGTTTCTGCACCAGCTAAGAATGTTAAAAATATTCCTCCAAAGCTAGAAATGTAGATCATCCATCCTTCAGGGCTAATATTAAAAATATTACCCACTATAACCCCAAAAATAATTTCCAGGATGGCAACGGATATTCCGAAACGTAAAGATATTAAACTGGCGAACAATATTATAAAACCCAATATTAAAGGACTGATATCAGCATACATTTAATTACCTGGTAATTTGATTGAAAATTAACAATATTAACTATGTGTTTCGAGACTTAAAACATTTTGGTGGATATAAACGGAGTTCAAACCAGTGCTTGGTTATTTTATACTGCTTTTTTAGTTCTCCCCATACTTTATGCATTAGCTTAAACATAATTTACAATTATGTCGTCTGAGGAAAAAGAAATTAGCCGGGTGAAACGGTCTAAGGAGGAAGCAAAGGATAGCTATGATCGGATGAGCAAATGGTATGATCTAATGGCTAAACCTGAAAAGAAATATGTGATGAGGGGCGTGGAAAAACTGGATATAACTGAAGGAGAAACTGTTTTAGAGATAGGTTTCGGTACAGGGGATGCTCTTCTAAGTTTAGCGAAAGGTGTAGGTGAATCAGGCCTCCTTTATGGGATTGATATATCGGAAGGAATGCTTGAAGTGGCCCAGGCTAAACTGGACAAAGCAGGATTATCTAACCGAACCAATCTTATCCTGGGGGATGCTTCCAAATTACCATTTGAAGATAATTTTTTCAACGCCCTATTCATGAGTTTCACTCTGGAACTTTTTGACACACCCGAAATTCCAGTATTGCTCCATGAATGTAAGAGAGTTCTAAAAACAGGCGGACGATTGGGAGTGGTGGCAATATCCGATACAGGAAATGATAATTTCATGATGAAGATGTATAAATGGGCACACGTGAAATTCCCGTCATATGTGGATTGTCGTCCTATTTTCACCCAGGAAGAACTCCGAAAATCAGGGTTCAACATCAAATCCACGGAAACGCATACCATGTGGGATTTGCCGGTGGATATAGTAATTGCAGTAAAATAATCAATATAAGAATATATTTTTATGTAAAAACCAAATTATTTTAAAAATTTTATTAGAAGTCTACTAGGTACTAGAGAAATTCTACGAGAGAAAAATCTATTGGAAAAAAATCTATTGGAAAATATATTAAGAACCTTGAACCAATAGCATTAAACCTACACTATCAACTTTACACATTCCATCAAGGGATTTGTAAAATCCTTAATTGAGGATGTTGATGGCCAGCCGAAGGGCAGCTACCGGTTTCTGCAGATATCTATCTGCAGTTTAAACTGAGGAAACTCCACCCATCATACAGAACCGTGATGTCATAAGGCATATGCTGAGAAGCAGGACTCTGGAGCAGAAACGACACGTCTTCTGGTGGATGAACATGAAGATCCGTCTGATTGACACCAGAAGGAACGGTGAAACGGCCAATCCACGGGATGCAAGGGTAAACACTGCCAATGAATCCTGTATGAGGCAGAGGTAACTCGCATAGATGAATGCTGCCACGAACAGAAGGTGGGTTACTCTCGGCAGGCCATTATCCTCATCATATTTTTTGTTTTCCAAGGAGCATCAGAGAATTTGTTTAAAAAAACTAATTTTACGTTTTTAGGGTTATGCTCTATATTAAAACATGTAAATCTAAAAAAAAAGATTTTAAAAAAAGAATTTTAAAGAATTATAAAAAAAAGAATTTAGGGGGGGGTTAATCCTTCTGGAAAAACATTATAATTCCAGTTAGCAGTAACCATAATCCAATTAGCACACCTAACCAGAATGGATCTTTTATAATGTATCCAAATATAAGGTATATCAACCCTATTATTATGGCTACAACTCCGTTCCATCTGCTACCGCCAGTTTTAGTAAATACTCCAACTATACCTATGATAATCAGGAATAATCCTGCCAGAGCAACTAATAATCCTGCAACGAAACTGAACAGACTGGGGTTCAAGATGAATCCAAGGCCCAGTACCAGAGCGATGATTCCTAAAACTATCTCCAAGAGCCCCAAACCACTACTCACTTCTCTATCAGAGAAACCGGCTAGTATCAACCCAATACCCATGAATGCTACTCCCAATCCTGTAAGAATTGCAATAGGGATTAATCCTAGCAGGGGAAAGGCTAACACAATTAAACCTAAAATTATCAATACTATGGCCAAAGTTTTTCTTTCCATTATTTTTTCCTCCTCTTGTTTTTAAACTCCCTTAACTTTTATGTTCTATGTTAGGACTTAGTATTATATTTTTCCTTATAACATGATGATGGTTGGTGAACCTTTCAATAAGAGTTCAATAATCAATTCAATCCAGATAAACACTGTGGTATAAACCAGCACATTCCTGAGCGCTATTTCATATTTTCCTTTTAGATCTCTACTTTACATAAGAGAAGTTCCATCCCCAGATCCACCACCAGAAAATAGTAGGGTAATGAAGATCATGCAACTTAATGGTAATTAATAACCTTCTTTCACCAGATTCATTACTAGTCCAAGAAACACCAGATTCATTACTAGTCCAAGAAACACCAGATTCATTACTAGTCCAAGAGATCCTAAAGGCACAGCAAAAACGTATATCGAAATTAAATTTAGGATCAGAGGTTAAAACAGCGTAAAACCTAATGGCCACTAAAAAAGTGTAAACACCTAATAATGTAGATTGTTTTTATAAAAATGTACAGAATTTTCTTGGGTAAACTTGTTTTGTTAAAAATAATAATTGAAAGAAAAAGAAATATCCAGAATATGATTAAAATGAGAACCTCATATTTTTATTTTTCTTTAAACTCCTGGTAAACCCGCAATGCTTTAGAAAGGGCAGTGGTTTCTGTAATGGATGCTCCGATAATAATGGCCAGTAAAAGTTGTTCTTCACTTGCTCCAAACTCTCTGGCAACCTCCAAATGAGTGTTGAGACAGTGAGGTGATCCCAAGGCAGCAGCAGCTCCAATGGACACGAATTCCTTAGTAAGTGGGGGCAAAGCATCATCTACCATCATAAACTCTGCTTTGTCAAAAAAAACTTTCAGTGCAGGGGGGTTCTCCGATAAAACCTGGAAGATCTTGGGCACGAAACCAAAGTAACCCTCAATCTTATTCAGTATTTCTTCTACATTTATGTCCTGATTTTCTTTATGGGTATTCACAGAATCACATCTTAAAATGTTTTTTCACCTTAACTCTAATTAAATGCAATTCTACTTCCATAAAATAAATAATTTTACCTTGCTTCACTCATATCATGAAGCAATTATTAAAAATAAGTGAGAGTAAAGTTAAAGTTCAAGATGAGTTGAAAGATAGCAGGCTTGATGATTAATTAGTGACTGATAGCATCCTTCACTTTATCAAAAAATCCTTTATCCTCAGTGTAGATCTCATCCCCACTAATATCAGCGAATTCTTCCAGGAGTTCTTTCTGCTGTGGACTGAGTTTTTTAGGAGTTATCACTTTAACTTCCACGTAAAGATTACCTTTTCCATTCCAGCGTAGGTGTGGCATGCCTTGACCTTTTATCCGGAATGAAGTACCAGTTTGGGTTCCTTCAGGTATTTTAAGCTCTACAGCACCATCGATAGTAGGTACTTCTACTTTATCTCCTAAAGTGGCCTGTACAAAACTTATTGGCTTTTCGTAGTGGAGATTTGCTCCTTCTCGCTGGAAATATTTATGTGGTTTAACTCTTATGAGCACGTAAAGATCTCCAGGTGGTCCACCACGTTTACCCACATCTCCCTCACCAGGAACACGTAAACGGGATCCATCTTCCACTCCCTGTGGAATTTTGACGTGTATGGTACTTTTTTGTCTGACAATACCTTTTCCATGACATTCATGGCAGGGGCTGTCAATTATTTTGCCCTCACCATGGCAGGTGCCACAGGGTCTGATGGTGGCAAACTGACCTAAAGGTGTGTTTTGGACATGGCGCACTTGGCCACTACCTCCACAAGTCTCACAGGTCCTGCTTTCAGTACCGGGTTCTGCTTTTGATCCATTACATCGGGGGCAGGTCTTTTTGTGGGGGACTTCAATATCCCTTTCCAGTCCATGGGCTGCCTCTTCTAGGGTGATTTTCATTTCGTAGAGAACGTCATTTCCCTGTTGTGGTCCGTTACGACGACCTCCTCCAAATCCAAATAAATCGAATATGCTTTCGAATCCACCTGCTCCACCACCCTGGCTTCCTCCAAATCCAAAGCCGCGGAAAATGTCTTCGAAGTTGATGTTGTTGAAAATGTCTTCCTGACTAAATCCACCCATACCTGCATGTCCGAACTGATCATAGGTGCTTCTTTTCTCCTCATCAGAAAGCACAGCGTAAGCTTCGCTGATTTCTTTGAATTTCTCACCTGCTTCAGGGTCTTCGCTTACATCAGGGTGATATTCCATGGCTAACTTCCGGTAAGCCTTTTTAATATCTTTTTTAGTGGCGCCCTTCTCTACTCCCAGGACTTCGTAGTAATCACGCTTCTCTGCCATGCTTAATCTTCCTCATAATGCTGTGAATCTGTTTAAATAAATAAATGAAATTTAAAACCAATTTTTTAAAGTTTTTTTTTAAAATTCTATTATCTTATTATTGTTACTGTTTCTTGAATAATAGGTGTTTTGATTTTAGTAAAATGAATATAAAAAATTGTGGGTGAATTGAAGGGGAGAAAATTATTTCCACCCCTACAAATGTTCCCTGTTTTCAGGAGTTGGTCTTACTTTTTAACCTCATAATCGGCGTCTATGGTGTCATCATCCTTAGACTCTTGACCGGCATCGCCTTGAGCTCCAGCACCTTCTTGTTGTTGTTGGGCCTGTTCTTGTTGGGCTTGCTGGTAAATGGCAGCTCCCACTTCCTGAACGGCTTTGGTTAACTCTTCAGTTTTGTTTTTAATGGCTTCTAGGTCATCTCCACCTACAACTTCCCTTAGTTCCTTGACTAGTCCTTCGATTTTAGTCTTCTGATCAGGTTGTACCTTATCAGCCAGTTCGTCCAGGGTTTTTTCAGCGGTGTAAATCATGGAATCGGCATTGTTCCTGATTTCCACTTCTTCTTGACGTTTTTTGTCTTCTTCAGCGTGTTGTTCAGCTTCATTTATTTTCTGGTCGATTTCATCTTCGGAAAGCTTGTTGGGGGCGGTAATGGTAATGGCTTGTTCTTTACCAGTTCCCATATCTTTGGCTGACACGTTTAAAATACCATTGGCATCTATGTCAAAGGTAACTTCGATCTGGGGCATTCCTCTTGGTGCTGGTGGGATTCCAACCAGTTGGAACCTGCCCAGGGTGGTGTTTCCAGTGGCCACGGATCTTTCACCTTGCAGGACGTGTATATCCACAGAAGTCTGGTTATCAGCGGCAGTAGTGAAAACCTGGCTCTTTTTGGTGGGGATAGTGGTGTTCCTTTCGATTAATTTAGTGAATACTCCGCCTAAGGTTTCAATACCTAAAGATAGTGGGGTTACATCCAGTAAAACCAGGTCTTTAATTTCTCCAGCGAGAACTCCTCCTTGAATTGAAGCTCCAACAGCTACACATTCCATGGGGTCAATTCCACGTTCTACTGATTTTCCAATGTAGTCTTCCACGAATTTCTGGACAATGGGCATCCTGGTGGGTCCACCTACAAGGATAATTTTGTCCACGTCGTTTTTGGCCATTTTAGCATCTTTTAATGCCTGTTCCATTGGTCCGGAACATCTTTTTATGATGGAATCCACTAATTCTTCCAGTTTTGCCCGGGTAAGGGTGTGAGTTAAGTGTTTAGGTCCATCCTGGGTGGCAGTGATGAATGGTAGGTTGATTTCGGTTTTTAGGGTGGTGGATAATTCGATCTTGGCTTTTTCAGCAGCTTCCCGGAGTCTCTGCACGGCCTGATCATCATTGAGAAGATCCACACCAGTTTCTTTTTTGAATTCTGCAGCCAGGTAGTTCATGATAGCAGCATCCATGTCGGTTCCTCCCAGTTTGGTGTCACCACTGGTGGATCGAACCTCGAATACTCCTCCACCGAATTCCATGATGGTCACATCTAGGGTTCCCCCTCCGAAGTCGAATACCATGATTTCCAGTTCCTCTTCATTAGATTTATCGATACCATAAGCCAGACTGGCAGCAGTGGGCTCGTTAACCAATCGTACTACATCAAGACCAGCGATGGTTCCAGCGTCCTTAGTGGCGGTCCTTTGGTTGTCGTCAAAGTAGGCAGGCACGGTGATAACTGCTTTTTTCACTTCTTCTCCCAGAAATGCTTCAGCATCCTTTTTAATCTTCTGCAGGATAAATGCTGAGATCTCCTGAGGAGTGTACTGTTTACCTGCGATATCTACTTTGTAACTGGTACCCATCTGTCTTTTAATGGAGGTAATGGTTTTTTCTGGGTTGGTTACAGCCTGTCTTCGGGCGGGTTCTCCCACCAGGCGTTGACCATCATCAGTGAAGGCCACGTAACTAGGGAATGATTTTCCGTACTGGGTGGCTCCCTCTGCACTGGGTATAATGGTTGGTTTACCACCAATCAACACTGCGGCAGCGGAGTTACTGGTTCCCAAGTCAATTCCAATTATTTTTTCTGTTTTAGCCATATTAATTCACCTCTTGCTTTGCATCATTTTTTTAATCATTTTTTTTACAAACTTTAACTTTAGAATATTTTATAACCTTAGAATTCAATTTATAACCCTTACAAAGTTCTTCAACAATTTCTCCATTTTTAAAATCATCATGGGACTCTGCCATGAGTGCTTCGTGTAGGTAAGGGTCGAATTTTTCACCTTCGGCAGTGATTTCTTCCAATCCTTCTCCTTCCAGGATTTTTTTGAGTTTTTGGTAGATGAGATTTACACCTTCCTGGAGATCATCGGATTTGCCTGATTTAAGTGCCCTTTCCAAGTCCTCGTAGGAGTCTATTATTTTAAGAATGAGTTTTTCATTGGCGTAATGAATTTGATCATTTAATTGTTTTTCTGTGTGTTTTTTAAAGTTCTCAAAATCAGCTTGGAGTCTTAAGAGTTGTTCCTTATATTTTTCTATTTCCTGGTCTTTTTGGATGATTTCCTCTTCTTTTTCCTGAAGTTCGTCATTTTTTTCCTGGATTTTTGATTCCAGTTCCTTCAGATCATCCTTCATCTTTGCCATGTCTTTTTTATCGGTCATTTGTTCACCTTTATGGAGGTAATGAGAGGATTAGTAACTTTACCATTATAGTTACCTTTGGTTATATAAATCTTTCTGAAGATCATGGTTATAGTTACCAAAAGTTATATAAATTATTAGTAACCAAAGGTTATATAAAGCTTTCTAAAAAATTGGGATTATAGTAACTAAGAGTTACCATAATATGTAAGGTAATATTTAAATTTTCAGAGGGCCAATGATTTTTTAGATAAGATATATAAAATAAACCAGAAATTGAATAAATTGATTTCATAAAGAATAAAAAAGTGGATTGAAAATGGATTTAGAGTTATTACTGGATGTTATGGGTTGTAAAACCAGAAGGGACATACTGGACCTTTTACAGGATGAACCTAGGTTCGTCAGCCAGATATCCAGAGAACTGGAAATTGGACAGAAAGCCATCATTGAACACCTGCGAGCCATGGAAGAAGCAGGCTTACTCAGCTCCTCATTCCAGAAGATAGAGCGTGGAAGACCTAGAAAATATTATGGCATATCCAATGATGTAGAGTTTCAGATATTCATCAGCCAGGGGACTGTTCGGGTAAAAACACCCGGTCATGAATTCCAGGAACTGCAAATGTTAGAAGAGAGGGCTCGAATGGGAGATGATGTTTCATATGAACTGGAACAACTTATCCAGGACTATGATGAAGCAAAAAAACATGCAGAACTCCTTTTAAGGCAAGTGGATGAAAGAAAAAGAGCCCTGAAAATACGTTCTTTAAATCTGCCAGTCATGTTCGGTGAAGAAGAATCTCAAAATGAAAAACAGTGAATCTATGAGTAACCTCAATTATATACCAGTCATTAATACCAGTAATTATGGTGATATACTAATTTTTTAAATTTTTTATATTCTCTTTAATTTTATTATATTTTTTAATATTTTCTTTATATTATTCGAATATTTCATATTGGGCTCAATGTTGTTTCCCACATTTTAAACCAGCTACTGCGGCCTGTCCCATTGAAACAGAACCATCCCCTGCACAACTGTTTCTATGTTGAATGAAACGGTAACCTGCATCTTCTACAACTTTTTTAATAGTCATACTAATGGCTTCATTGTAGAAAACCCCTCCTGAACCACCAATAGTATCAATACCTTTTTTATGAGCAGCGCTGATGGCCAGTTCAGCCAAACCCTGGGAAACAGCTCTCTGAGCAGAGCATGCCAAGTCTTTGATAGGTGTTCCTTCCAGTTTTTTCTCAACAACTGACATGAGTATGGGGGATGTGTCCAGAACAGTTCTACCTTCATGTTTCACCATCTGGATGGGCAGGTCGAAGAGATCTTCACCAGGATACGCTGCAGATTCAAGTTTCATGGCACATTCTCCTTCATAAGTTCTTTCCCCACATATATGCAGTGACACAGCTAGAGCATCAAGAACTCTCCCGGTACTGGTGGATTCTGTTAAGTTAAAATTTCTTTCCAGTTGATTAGCCACTATTTCAACTTCTTTTACTCCATGGGGAAAATAATCAAGGTAATGGGTCTTCATCAGATCCAGAATTTCTTCTTGATCATAGTAGGGATAAAGCATAGCCATCATCATCCTGACAGGGTAACGGGTGGTTAAATCCCCTCCCGGCATGTTATGGGGCATTAAACTTGCCACTCTCTCATATTCGGCTCCATGAGAATAGAGTATCTCCCCTCCCCAGGCATTACCATCCGCACCATAACCCACACCATCTGCTGCAATACAGATATATTCATCCAGGTCCCAGTCCATGGCCAATGCAGCGGCATGGGCATGATGGTGTTGTACCTTCAAAACCGGACAGTTAAACCTTTCACCTAATTCGTGGGCCAGTTTGGTGGTGAAAAATTGGGGGTGAAGGTCACAGGTCACCACATCAATCTTGCTGGTTCGAGTAATGCCCATCATATGTTCAATAGCTTCCTGAAGATAGAGAAAGGTCTCGTACTTAGTGGTATTACCTATATGTTGAGATACATAACATTTACCTTCCTTAAGGAGGGAGAAAGTCACATCAATCTCAGGACCCAGAGCTAATACATTCAAATCTGTGTTGATACCTGAAAAATCGTATGGTTCGGGAACATAGCCCCTGGAACGCCGGATAAAAGCCAGGTCACCCCCACGAAAACGCACCACACTATCATCGCAGCGGTTAATAATTTTACGATTATGTAAAAGGTAATAATCCGCCATATTCTCCAGTTTCTTTATTATCTCCTGGTTCTCCGTGAGCATGGGCTCCCCAGGCATGTTGGCTGAGGTCATTATGTAGGCTGGTGCATCGGTGTATGAAAAAAGCAGGTGATGCAGGGCAGAGTAAGGAAGCATCACCCCTAGATTATGAAGTTCAGGTGCAACAAAGGGTGATAGGTAGTAATCATTGTTCTTTTTAAGCACCACAATCGGTCTGTTCCGTGACAGCAAAGTATCCTCTTCAAAATCAGCCACCTCAGTAAAGCTTCGGATGGTGGGAACATCAGGAGACATACATGCGAAGGGTTGGTTCATCCTACCCAGTCTTTCACGCAGTTTCCTTACCGGCACATCATCAATGGTATTTGCCACCAAGTGAGTGCCTCCAATACCCTTCATTGCCAATATATTACCTTCATCCAGGAGATTAGCTGCTTCTTTAATAGGGTTATCTGATTCAATGTTGCCTTTATGGTAAAGGAATACTTCAGGGCCGCATACTGGGCAGCAAGTGGCTTCGGCATGGTAACGACGGTCTTCAGGATCCCTGTATTCTTCCATACAATCTGGACATAGGGGAAATTCCTCCATGGAAGTCCGTTCACGATCATAGGGAATAGAACTGATCACGGTAAAACGTGGCCCACAATCAGTGCAGGCAGTGAAGGGATATAGATATCTTCGGTTTCCCTGTTTTGTAACCTCCTCCAGACAACTATCACAAGTGGCAACATCAGGAGGTATTACCGAGGAGCCTGCAAAGTCAGATGCACTTTCCAAGATCTGAAAACTGTTAAAATCTGATGAAGAGTCACTTTCCAACCATTCCATCTTCAAAGAGTCGATTTTGGATATGGGTGGTTTTTTAAGTTTCAAGTCATTGATGAAAGTTTTTATATTCCTTTCATCACCTTCAACCACTATTTCAACCACATTACCCAGATTTCGCACGTATCCATTAAGATCCAAGCCTTTGGCTATCCTGTAGACATTAGGGCGAAAGCCAACTCCTTGTACAATTCCCTGAACCAGTATACGTGCTTTTTTCAATTTCAAGGCTCCTTATCATATTGTTTAAAATTTACAATCTTTATAATTTACATTTACATCCAATTTTTCCAATAATTAACCATGTGAAAATTTTTTGGATTATGCATAATAATTTGATTCATCTATAAATGGGATTCAGTTTATAGAATTGTTTTTAATACTCCAACTTTATATATAAAATTGATGAGCAAGAATAATATGAAGAAAATACTCCAAGAA
>Ga0334899_1001606_pt1 | contig 20924 bp, 15 predicted proteins | sample GraSluR3_MG_FD_207219 | JGI IMG/M metagenome (GOLD analysis project Ga0334899, IMG submission 207219) | Sludge microbial communities from methane-producing bioreactor in Wageningen University, Netherlands - Granular Sludge_8_08-R3 | ecosystem: Engineered > Bioreactor > Anaerobic > Unclassified ...
TAGCCACATTTTTCAAAATGTGGAATAATGAGACACTCTCCATCCCGTTCTGCCACTTCAGTGGCGTAAGCTTATTATATAGTTCTACAAGCACCCTTGCTTGTAGGAAAGATAGTGCAAGCAAGGATGCTCGCACAACATTAACAAAAAAAGGAGGACTCTATGAAAAGAGTTAAAGTAGTACTACTGCTGACAATGTTTATGATATGTATAATATCATTTAATTTGTCAGCGACCAACTCTATGGAACTAGGTTTGACCTTAATAGGCGAACAACTTAGGGATAATTTTGGTAAATCCATAGTTACCTTAGATTACAATGGCGACGGGTATCAAGATTTGATAGTCTTCTCTAATTATCAAACCAATATAGAACCTACACATCTTACCATAGGCAAGATTTACATCTATTATGGGCAATCGGACGGTATGTTTAGCACAGAACCGAGTAAGACCTTTTTGCGTAATTGTATAGAGGATTCTTTGTCAGTTTTTACAAAACTTATAGCTGCAGATATGAATGGAAACGGCTTGAAAGACTTAGTAATTATAGGGGCTCCGGGATATTTTCCGCCTGGTGATGTTAGCCCGCTTCATGTATTCGGTTTACATATATTTTATAGTGGACCTGAGTGTGATAGTATACCGGATTATTCCTATTATTATCCTAAAACAGGTTTTGATGCACCTGAAAACAATGTAGTTAACTATATAGGCGATGTCAATGGTGACGGGTGTGATGATTTGGGATTTACTGAGAGCCCTTGGACTAACGAAACATATCCGGCTATTTATAATAATGATTACTATATTATGTACGGTGATCCAATAGAACCTTATGTTGAAAAACTTGGCACCTATCAGGCAGAAACACGTTATTTTTATGCTTATATTAATGGTCTTGGCGATGTTAATAATGACGGATATGACGATATTTTTATATCATATTATGATCGTACTAGCGTACATGCAAATTGGACTTGGTCTAATGGAATTATCTATGGTGGCACTGTAATAGATACTACCCTGCATTTTATTCCAATACCTGAAGATCATATGTATATAGATGCAACAAGAGGATATCCGCTTGGAGATTTTAACGGTGATGGGATAGATGATTTTATCGGATATATGGCTCATCCCGGGATATGGTTAGGTAATAACAACCTTGATTTAAACATTGCGGACATACAAGTAAATTTTTATATTGGTAGACAAGCAGTAGTATATGGCGATTTTAACGGAGACGGTTATACTGACTTTGTACTCTCTGATGATAATACTCCTATGCCCCAGGAGGGACAAGCCTTTTTATTTCTTGGAGGTCCTTACCCCAATGTCATACCGGATCTACATATCAGAGGTGATGATTATATCTGGGGATCTTATATGTCTGCATATTTCGGTAAATCAATGGCTGTAGCTGATTTTAATAACGATGGTTATGATGATCTGGCTATCTCTGCTCCCTATAACTCCTCAACAGGTATACAAGGCAAGGTCTTTATTTTACTTGGTAATCCCAATCTATCAGATACTACAGTGCCTACTACTGATGAAGTAGTAGAGATAAACCCTGTTATCTTTAATGTCTATCCTAATCCGGCAAAAGATATCTTAAATTTTGAATACAAGAATATTGAAGAGTATCATAATCTTAGTATTGATATCTATAATATTAAAGGACAAAAGGTAAAAGAGATAGTTCTAAACTCTAAAGATATTAAAAATGGGACAGTCAATACAGCTTTGACTAATCTACCCTCAGCTATTTATCTTTGCAGACTTAAAAGTAATAATCAAACCCTTAACACTAAAAAAGTTAGCGTGATTAAATAATGAAGGTTCTATTGCTATTTTGTCCTCAAGTCCCTTCTTGCCTCGCAATTAGAGACTCAAGTCCAAAACATAAGGACTTGACTTGCAATGAACGCAGTGAGTGTGAGTCGAGGAGGGATAGACTGTGTCATCCTGAACAAAGTGAAGGATCTTATGTTGTTAATTTTTTATATTTTAAAGAAATCAAGGAGATTCTTCGCTCACGCTCAGAACGACAAAATTTCTTCGAAATTTTGTTTACATTCATAAACATTGAACAGTCTCTAAAACCCGAGGCTAAGAATTCAAATCAATGTTATACAAGCTTTCGGCTTGTAGTGTGCAAACTGAAATTGTTCTACAAGCTTCCAGCTTGTAGGAAAGATAGTGCAAACAATGATTTTCACAACAACAATAAAAAAACAGGAGTATAAAAAAATGAAGCAATACATAACAATTATACTTATCATAGTCTCTTTTACAGGACTATTGGCAAAACATTCAGATAATTTTTTAATTGGTGATTATAGCAGAGTCGATGATAATATTAATAATACTAATTATTATATTAATGCTATTAAAGAAGCAGGTTTTAACACTGTTAGATTAAAAACTAAAAGTTGGCACCCGGTACCATACAGCCTTGATAGAGAAAGAATTAATCAATTAGATGCTGATGGTATAGATATTGTTATTTGGGATAATGGTTATGATGTTGATGGAAATACTCATAAGACCTGTTACACACCTTATATGCAAAGTATATCTAATAAAATGGAATTTCTAACAAATTATACAGTAAGAGATACTGATAGTCCTACAGAATTATCTGGTGAACCTGACTGGTTTTATGGATTTAAATATGATCCGGAGTTACTAAATTCATCAACTATAGAAGTACTTGAAGAAGATGAAGAAGAAAAAGGTATTCTTTGTAAGCCTTTAAGTGATAGTGTAAGTTATACCGTTTTTAAAGATTTATACATCAGAGAAAATATGTATTTATCTACATCAATTGACTCTTATGATGATCAGTTGCTCTATCCTTTTAATTTTACTTTTTATCAGGGAGTTGTAGGAGACTCTACGCTTTATCTTTATATAACCTTTAAAATGCGTATCAATCGTATTATAGAAAATGATTATCCGATTTGTAAGCTTGGACTCAAAGTAGCTGTAAATAATATTGGCAACATAAATCATGAAATTGGGTGGGATTATAATTTAAGTGAATTACTGGAGCCTGTTAATCCTGAGATTCAAGGATATGATGAAGAGATTGAAGGATTTGAATTATATCAAGATGATTTTTTAGAAAATACAAATCCTAATTACAAAGAATTCACCTATAAACTAAAGTTAGACCGGGACTATATAAATGAATACATTGCTGATCATAATCCTACAAACATTAGGAATTTACAATTATCTGTAAGAAATAACAAGATTATGAAGATATTCCCTACTTTAGAATTTTACTGTAATAGAGATACTCGTCTGTATGTCAAGAGTGTTGGGTTTGAAGATCAGGTGATAAAAAATTGGAAAGAACTAGTTGATGAAGATGGTGACAGTATTGTAGAAGACTCTATAAAAGCAAGAATCAATGCTTTTAATGAATCAAACATTATCGGATTTGATACTTATGATGAGCCCGGTCCAACCCAATTTGAAGCAGTGAAAAAGCTAAATGAATTATTGACATCAGGTGATTTATCTCGTTCTGATTATACATTTCATACAGCAATCACAAACTATGGTAGAGACTTTAATAATCTTGACCAAACTTATAGCCTGTTGAAACATTTTAAAAGTTATACCGGGAATAAAATTTTAAGCCCTGATCCTTATCTGACCGGAAATAATACTGCATATTATAACAATTCTTCTGTATCAGATAGCAGGCATATCCAATATATCACTGATAAAATCTCTCAGAGTTATAAGAAAGCAAGATTATTAGCTACTGACGGTCATAAGTTTATTCCGATTATTCAGGCTTTTGGAGATTGGAACGGTAGTGAAACCAAATGGGAAGGAATTATGATTCCACCAACAGCTCAACAAAAGATGTTAATGTATTTACCCTTATGTTATGACCCTGATGGAATTAAGTTACGGGTTTTGGATGGTTTTGATGAATCCAACTAAGTGGAAAATTTTCTTATGATGCGAACTATAAATATCCCAAAGGGATTAGATATGCATAACCGTATGCAAGCGAAGTGCAGCATACGGATATAATCCAACTAAAAGATTAACCCCGAAGGGGTTACATTTATACATTCATAATAATTAAGCCCTTTCAGGGCTAATATATTTTAGGGGGAGCTAAGTCCGTAAGCTACGCTTCGCTTGCATACGGTTATTATTGTTTAGCCCTTTCAGGGCTTATCAGTTTAATTCATTTATTAATATAGCTGTTAGTAATATCTCCAGACCGGATTTATCGTTTAATCTTCCTAAAGACAGTAAAGTAGAGATTGATATATATAATATTAAAGGTCAAAAAGTTAAAAGACTTATATCTGATGATTTTATAGCGGGGAAACATCAGATTATTTGGGATGGTAAAAATAATTATGACAAACAAGTGTCTTCAGGTATCTATTTTTACCGATTAAACACAAATCAAGGTGTTATTAATAAAAAGATGTTACTTTTAAAATAATGACATAAATCAAATACTTAAATATTAGGGCATAGAAATATGCCCTAATATTGTATTATATTACATTGCGACCATCCTGGTCGAATAAATATCAAGCCGGGAGCTATCGTACCTCGATCATCTTGACCAAGAAAGCTTCGAGCCGGAAATTATTGCACCTCGAACACAATGCCATTAAATTAAGGTTTTTGGATGTTTTTGAAGAATCGTACATTGAGCTTCCAACTCGATAAATGCTTATTTACTCGATCAAGATGATCGAGCTACGATATACATGATTAAAGCCTCAAGTCCGGAAACAGACTTGACTTGCAATGATCGAAGCGAATGTGAGTCGAGGATATAGTTCTACAAGCTTCCAGCTTGTAGGAAAGATAGTGCAAGCAAGGATGCTCGCACAACAAATCAAAGTGCAAGCAAAGATGCTTGCACGACAAATCAAAAGTGTAAACAAGATGTTCACACAACAAATCAAAGTGCAAGCAAGGATGCTCGCACAACAAATCAAAAGTGTAAACAAGATGTTCACACAAGAAAATTACAAGAGACCTCCAAGATGCTTTAAAGCATCTTGGAGGTCTCTTGTAAGTCAATTATATCTAACTATATGTTAGATAGTACGATAAACACTATTTTAAATTTTACTTGCAAAACGAATATTTACAAATAAAAGTTCTTAAATAACTCGAATTCCTTCCTCAATCAATATACTTCTTAATAAACAAGACAAAGTCATCAATATCCTCTTTAGTCATATCAAACGAAGTCATAAATCTAACTACTCCCTCATCTTCATCCCACGTATAAAAAAATCTTTCAGCCTGCATCTTAGAAATAATATCTTTATTAAGTTTTACAAAAAGAGCATTTGCTTTAGGTTTAAAAATAATACTTTTTGGCATAAAATCATTGAGTTTTTGGTATAGATAAAGAGCCATTTCATTAGCTTGTTTTGCATTTGTGTACCAGATATTATTTTCAAAATATGGAATAAACTGGGCCGAAATATATCTCATTTTTGATATTAACTGCATATTTTGTTTTCTAATAAACGGATAATATTTAGCATCTTCTTTATTAAAAAAAATAACAGCTTCACCTGCTAACATACCATTTTTTGTGCCTCCGAATGATAACACATCAATCTTTAAATCAGAACAAAGTTGTTTAAATGAAGAATTTAAAGCTACTACAGCATTCGCAAGTCGAGCACCATCAAGATGAACCTTTAAACCTTGTTGATGAGCAAAATCTATTAAAGATTTTAGTTCGTCAATTGAATACAAAGTACCGAGCTCGGTTGGTTGAGTAATGGAAATCACCTTAGGTTGTATGTGATGTTGATCTCCCAAAAAATGCAAATATGGTTTAATATGTTCCGGTCTAAGTTTTCCATCATCAGTTTTAATATTTATTAATTTAGCACTTAATGCGTGTTCCGGGGCTCCACATTCATCAACATTAATATGGGCAGTATCAACACAAATTACAGCATTAAACCTATCTGTATATGACTGTAAAGCAGTAACATTTGCACCGGTTCCCGTAAGAACAAAAAAGACTTCTATTTCATCGCCAAAATTTTGTTTAAAAAGCTGAATCGCTTTTTGAGTAATTGGATCATCACCGTAAGATACATAATGATTATTATTAGCTGTAACTATAGCATTTAAAATATTTGGATGTACTCCGGAATTATTATCACTGGCAAAACTTTTATTCATAATTAAAACCTCTTTATACTTTTTTATTGGTTGTTGAATGATACGATATAATGCTCTATAAGCTTCCGGCTTATAAATGATTTATTATTGATTTGCATAGAACTGATTACTTTTCAAAGTAAGCAAGGATGCCTGAACAGCAGTATAATTCGATAATTTCTTTTAACAAATTTATTACTAACATTTTTCTAACATACATACAGGTACGTAATATTTACTTACCTTTTGATTTTCTTCAACTATGACAGTAGCCCTTTTGGTAATTCGATTAATTTTCCCTATATAAGTCTTGTTTTTATAAAAAAATTTAACTCTTTCACCCTTTTTAAACTTAATTATTTCTTTTTCTAAAGGAATTTCAATGCCGATTTTATGTTTATTTTCTGTATGACCAAATAATTGATAAGCCAATTGTATAAATCTTGGTTTCGAACAACTTGATTTACCGTCAGTAAGAAATTCTAATAAATGAACAATCTCGTGTTCCATAACTCTCATCAAAGCTTGTTGGGGATTTTGGCAAAAAACACCATTTACCATAAAACCGTCCTGCGATTGATTAAATTTATTAAATATTAAAGGATATGAAAACTTAATCTCTATTTTTGATGTATATTTTTGAAATCTTGTTATACCTGCTGAACGTGTCAATTTCAATGAAATACCAAAGTCAATATCATAACTTTTTAATAACTTTAAATCAAAAAAATACTTATCATATAAAGAAAACAAAAACCTTATATCTTCTATCCCGGGATAGATATTAAATGATTTATTATGATTATCAATATAGACAGCAAAGTCTTTTTCTACTTGTTCAATCATTTGCCATTTAGAAAACTCTAATAAATTATTTATTGGGTTAGCAAGCATTATTTTTTCTAAACTTGCTTAATCACTTTTTCTAAAACTGATTGTAGTAATTCTTGTGGAGGTTCCGGAATATGTTTCTCTTTAATCATTTGTTCTATTAATCTTCTTGTCTCTAAAATTGATTGTAGGGTTAATTCTTTTACTTCCCCTTTATTATAAACAATCCTTGCAACTCCATCTTTAATTGCTTGTTGAGCAACGGCTTCTGCTACATAGGCAAATACCTCAATATCTGTCATTAATGGTAAAATATGTTCAGAATCTAATTGAGTATTTTGAGCATATTCAGCTAAAGCGTAAGAAGCAGCAATAGCCATATTATCAGTTATCTTTTTAGCCTGTGTCAGCAATGTTCCCTTAAGTATTCCGGGAAAACCTAAAGAATTATTAACCTGATTAGGGAAATCACCTCTACCTGTTGCTACGATATATGCACCTGCCTCTTTAGCTGCATAAGGATAAATTTCGGGTACAGGATTAGCACAAACAAAAACTATCGGCTTAGTATTCATTGAACTTATCCAATGCTTTTTAACAACATCAGGACCGGGAGTTGAAAGAGCAATCAATATATCTGCACCTTTTACGGCAATTTCTATTTCATCAATACATTGAGGGTTTGTTTTTTGACAAAGTTCCCATTGTTGATAAAATCTCTTGTCATCCTCTATGTCTTTTCTGTTTTTATGTAAACCACCCTTACTATTAAACAAAGACATATTCTGAGGTTTTGCCCCGGTCAATAACAATAATCTACTAACAGTCGTATTTGAAGCACCCGCCCCAAGTAAAACTATTTTACAATCTTCTATCTTCTTATTAGCCAATTTTATGGCATTAATTATTCCCGCAAGAATAACACACGCAGTACCTTGAGCATCATCATGCCAAACAGGTATATCACATCTTTCTCTTAATTCATCAAGAACATAATAACAATTAGGCTGTGAGATATCTTCTAAATTCACTGCACCAAAACTTGGAGCTGACATCATAACATAATCAATTATTTTTTCGGGATCAGGATTGCCTTCTTTATCCCTATCATCAATACACAAGGCAACAGCATCTACCCCACCAAGATATTTCATCAAAAAAGCCTTACCTTCCATTACACCTAAACCACCGGCTTTCCCACAATCGCCATCACCTAAAACCCTGGTTGAATCACTTATTATAGCAACTAAATTTCCACGATTACTTAAATTATATGATTGATTAATTTCATCTCTTATACCGGTAGAAACAGAAGATACTCCGGGTGTGTACCAAACATTAAACCAGTTAAACCCCCATATTCCCGCTTTGGGAAGTGTTTGCATTTTCCCTTGATAAAACTTATGCATATCCAAAGAAAGAGCTTTATAAAACAAGGTCTTCGCTTTTGCAATCTGTTCTTGAGTAAAGGCTTCAGGAAAACATTTATCAAGATTATTTAAGTCTAAGTTAATATTATTCATTTTTACCTCTTATTTCTTATAATGATGTCTATAGCAAGTATTAATGATTTAAGTCAAGATTTTTTTAAAAAAAATCCTTTGCCTATACATCGCAAAGAGACTTTAGGCTTGAGTCTCTAATTGCGAAGCGAGAAGGGCTTGAGGACAATATGTTCTATAAACTTCCAGCTTGTAGCAAAAAAAGAGTGCAAACAGGGATGCTCGCACAACATTCCCGTCATCCTCGACTCACACTCGCTTCGCTCGTTGCAAGTCAAGTCTGAATTTGGATTTGAGATGCTGATACTACAATTATCATTTAACAGACTTTTAGCAATTTTTGTAATAAATTTCACTAAATACAATTTTTTGATTGACAAAAATACATTAGTTTTATATTTTCTATTTAGAGGTAAAATATATGGATATTCAAGAAATTAAAGAATTATTTATTGAAGAAGCAAATGAATATTTGTCAGTTTTAGAGAATAACTTAAAATTTATGCAAAGTTCCTTAGATGAAGTTTCGGATGATTTAATCTGTGAAACATACAGGGCTGCTCACAGCATAAAAGGGACATCCGCCTTTCTTGCCTTAAAAGATATTAGCGAATTAAGTAAAGCTATGGAATACAAAATGATGCCATGGCGAGACAAAGAAGCTACTCCTAACCTCAAAGACATTAAAACACTACTTGAAGCTTATGATATACTTAAAAATATGATAGACAATTTAGAAGAAAATAAACAAACAGATATTTCTAACATTATCAAACAATTAAATATCTAAACGGAGTATTATTAATGAATATTTTCAGAAAAGATTTAACCAATAAACCTGAAATTAAAATTGCCGTTCCTATAAAAAAGCATATGATGTGCTTAAATGAAAGCAGTCTAAATCCTTTAGAAATCCTATCAGATAAAATATCAAAAAAACTTAAATCTGTTGAATTAAACAGATATATCTCAAACATAACTCAAGAATTAACAACCAACTTAACTCATTACATAGGTCACAATATCAATAAAAACCAAGTTTTATTTGGTAATGGTGTTGATGAATTACTTTATTTTATTTTTACTGCTGTCAGGGAATATAAAACATCTTTTGCTGTTTCTTTATCTCCTTCTTATTTTGACTATAAAACATACGCCGGAAGTGTTGATTTAGAAATGCAATTTTTAAATTTTAATCAAGACTTTAATTTCTCAGTAGAAGATTATATAGAAAAGCTTCAACATCCTGATTGCAAATTAGGAATTATTTGTAACCCGAACAATCCTACAGGACATCTTATACCTGATAAAAAAATTATCCATATCATACAATCAACTAAAAAACCGATTATAATAGACGAAACATATTTTGAATTTGCCGGCACTACCTTTATTGATAAAATTAAAGAATATCCTAACATAATTATCTTACGTTCATTTTCTAAATCTTTCTCTGCTGCCGGACTTAGATTTGGATACCTCATCAGCTCAGAACAAAACATACAAACCCTAAATAAAGTTATACCTGTATTCCACTGCAGTATCTTAACACAAGTGATAGCCTCAACTATTTTAGAAAACAAAGAAATATTTATTGAAAACGTAAAACAAACTATAGAACAAAAAGAATATGTCTTTAATCAAATGAAAAAAATAGGCTCTAAAACTGATTTACTTGTATATCCAAGCTTTACAAACTTTTTAATCTTCTCATTAGGAAAAAGAAGTGTTGAGTTTTATGAATTTCTTCAGTCAAAAGATATCTCAATCAGACCTGTGTGGAATCACCCATTATTATTAAATCACTTAAGAGTAACTATTTCTGATAAACAAAGTAATGAGGCATTTTTGAATACCTTAAAAGAATTTTTGAATATTTAAAAAAAGGATTTTAAATGAAGAGAATTATACTGTATATATTACTGAGTTTAATCTTGTGCAGAGTGTATGCAAACCAGTTGATTCATTCATATTATGGCGATTATCACGATGTTGTAAGAATAGTTTTTGTAATTGACGAAGAACCTTTTTATAATACTCTAATGGATACTGATAATAAAACTATTTATATCAATATTAGTGAAACAAAATTAGATCAACATATTTTACCTTTGGATTTTACAGAATATTCTTTAGTAAATCAAGTTAAAACAGAAAAACTACAAAATGATATAAAAATTACCATCCTAACAAATGAGATTTACTATGCTGACACTTTTTATTTAAATGAGAACCAATTTAAAATAGTTATTGATATATATAAAGCCAAAGATCCTCAAAACTTAGAAATGGCAAATAATTACGTTTATTTCTTCCAATCCGTAGGATTTCTTGATAGAGCTAATGAGCTACAAAAAAGAATAGACAATAATGAATTTTTACCCCAATCTTCTCCAGTGATAACCCCTCATAAAGCAAACACTCCAATCCAAAATATTAATGACCCTATTCAAGAAAAAAATGAACCCAATACACATTTAGTAAATAACACATTACAAGATATTCCTAAAGATCCATTATTATATATAAAACCTGATATATCAAAACTAAATGCTAATCAAAACTTATGGATATCTAATGCCTTTAGAGTTTATGAGATATTTAAAGAAATAGATGATTTGTTAAAAAAAGCAAAAGCAAGCCTAACAGCTTATGACAAAGCAAAAACTGTTGATATAAGTTTTATTGAAACAATGAGTTCTTTATTTAATAATATGAGTGACTCATCAATCAGATTAAATCAAATAAAATTAGAATTAAATTCTTTAAGTCAAAATAGCATTGTATCTGACAACTCAGCAATTATTTACACTAAACAAATGATAAATGATATTACTAAAATAATTCCCGACTATATCAAAAAGGTAGAATCACTACAATCTGAATATCGAAATCGTATAAGTCAATAATTAATTAGGAGGTAAATTGGTTTCAAAAACTAATTGTACTGAGTACAAAGAAATACTTGAGACCATCGTTAATAATTCTTTAATACCTCAAATGATAATTAATGAAGATGGCACATTTAGACTTTGTAATCAAGCAGGTAAATTTTTATTTAAAAAATTATGGGATATAAAATTTAATCATTCTACATTAAATTGGAAATCTTTAAATTTTGATAATTCTTTTTCTGTATCTTTCGTAAAAGATATTGAAACTGCATTTACCGGGCAAATAATAGTTGACCAATATAGAATAAAAACAAATCATAATAATTCAGAAGAATACTATTACGAATTTCAATTTTTCCCTGTATTTAAAGCCGATAATATAATTACCAATGTATGTATCAATGCAATAGATATAACAAATTTAAAATATAAAGAATCTTTATTATTAGATTCAATAACTATAAATCAATCAGTATTTTCTTCTTTAGATGAGCCATATCTACAATTGAATAATGACTTAAGCTTTTATAATGCTAATACTTTATTTTTTCAATATTTTAATACTAATAGAGAAAATGTTATAGATTTATTTATCAATGAATTTATCTGGGAAAATAAAGATATCTCGCTAGAATATATTAAAAATTTTAAATTAAATAATGAATTATTAACTTTCTACGACCAAACAAAAAATGAAAAGTTATTTTTTAAAGTAAGTTCTGACACTATAAGATTAAACGAAAAACAGATTATCTTTTTACTCTTTAAAGACATTACTAACTTAAAAAAAGAACTTAAGCACAGTCAGATGTTATTAACATCAATTGAAAAATCTTCACTTGGTTTTATGTTTTTTGATGCAGAATATAGATTATCATACATAAATGCTAATATCAAGGATTTATTCAATTTTCCAATTGAACAATATATTCATAAAACTATAGACTCAATTTACAATGATAACAAATCCAATGAATGTTTCTTAATTGTCTATCAAAAAATCAAGGACAAACTTAACTGGAAGGGCAAAATTAAATGTATTTCAAAAGATAATCAACAAGAAATTCTTGACACAGGTGTTTATTGTTTTTACGGTGACGACAAACAAATTGAGCAATATATGGTTATATTTAGAAATGCTACTCACGAAGTTCACTTAGAAAAGCATTTACTTCAAGCTCAAAAATTAGAAGCCTTAGGAACTCTAGCCGGAGGTATTGCTCACGATTTTAATAATATATTATCTGCTATGCTTGGATTTACAGAACTAAGTATAATGGATTTAGACGAAGATTGCCCTCAATACTTCAACCTACAACAAATACAGATTTCAGCAAACAGAGCTAAAGATATGATAAACCAAATCTTAACATTTAGCAGAAAAACAGATATACAATTAAAACCTTTGATTATCAACCCGATTATAAAAGAAGCTATAAAATTGTTAAGAGCAAGTTTCCCTGCCTATGTAGAAATCATACACAATCTACCTCCGGAACCCTTAAAAATAATGGGAGATCCAACTCAAATCAACCAAATTGTTATGAACCTCGGTACTAATGCAATGCAATCATTACAAAATAAAATCGGAAAAATATTAATTTCTCTAAGCTTAGAAACAATAAATTCTGATAATAAATCCAATAAATTGGTTTTAAACGAAGGCAAATATGTATTATTAAAAATTTCCGATACAGGTTGCGGGATTCCTGAACACATAAAATCAAAGGTATTTGACCCATATTTTACAACAAAAACATCTGAAACGGGTACAGGTTTAGGCTTAGCTGTAGTTCATGGTATTGTATCCGCATTAAATGGTTTTATTCATTTTGATAGTGAACCAAATAAAGGAACAAACTTTTATATTTATCTACCTTATTATGATAATCAAGAACTACCAATAGATAAATCTGTTGAAGCTCTAAAATCCGGTAAAGGACAAAAAATTCTATTTTTAGATGATGAATCACCAATCGTTAATGTTAACTGTCAGATTTTAAAAAAGTTAAATTATATAGCTTATGGCTTTACAGATACATTAAAAGCATTTGATTTTTATGTAGAAAATTATTTTGAAATAGACTTAATCATTACAGATATGACTATGCCGGAAATAACAGGACTTGAATTTATAAATATGATAAGAGAATTGAATCCAATTATTCCAATAATTATTTGTTCCGGATACTCAGAATTATTGGATAACAACAAAAATGAAGATAATTATTTATATACTGTTTCTAAACCAATTTCTACAAACCAAATGGCACATCTCATTAATGAGATTTTTAATGAAAGTCTTTAAATTATATATAAAACTTCAATTCAATATCATTCGACTAAAAAAAATAATTATTGACAACCATAAATATTATGTTATTATATGAATATAGGAGGAATTTGCTATGCAAAATAAAAAAGAAATACTTATTGCTATGAGAAAAGCAATGCAAGGTGAGATTGATAGTATCAATCTTTATCAAGAATCCGCTATTAAAAGCACCGATAAAGAAGTTAAGAAATTCTTTTGTGAAAGAGTAGAAGAAGAAAAAAAACATTATAACTTCCTTTTAAAAGCTTACAAAGATATTGATACAGATAAATCTCCGGTTGATTTAACCATAGAGCTTACCAACTCACACCCATATACTCCAATAATCAACCCGGATTTTGTAAAAAGACTTGCTGAAAATTCCTTTATATTCTCAGCAATCTCAACAGGTATCTTACTTGAAAAAACTTCTTTTGATTATTATGAAAAACAAGCTCAAGAAGCCCAAATAGATGAAATAAAAAAATTATATAATGTTTTAGCTGATTGGGAAAAAACTCATTATGATGATTTACTAAAACTTCAAAAGGAAACAGAAAAAATTTATTGGGAAATCAACAACTTTGAACCTTTCTAATATATCAAACAAATCTTTCAAAACTTTTTAAAATACTATTCGGAGGTATTTATGGCACGATGGACAGCTAAAATTGAAAACAGTATCAGAACTATAAACACAATTGATACTCGTGACAAAATAATGAAATCATTCTTTATCAAAAGAAGCTATGAACCTGAAAATGAACAAGAAGCTCAAGAACTTGAAGAATTTTCACTTATCTCTGCAGCTATGCAATTAATGATTTATGTCGCTATGGCTAACGGTACAGTATCTGATAAAGAAAAAAAAATAATTATCGAAGAATTACTATTTCAACTTTCTCAAAGACCTTTTGAATATGAAAGCCTCGTTGAAGAATTTGGTGATTATGAACATAACTTAATTGAACTGATGTTTGATAAAATCTTAACTGAATATAAAGAGTTAATGATAGACTATCAAGACCTTTTTGATACAATTAATATGATTTATGAATCTAATCCTCAAAAAAGACTCTATCTATTAAGAATCTGCTTTTCTCTTGCATTGTCTGATAATCAAGTCAATGTTCCGGAACTGAAAGTCGTTGAAGACATTGCTACTCATTTAAACATATCTGAAGAGGATATGAAGAGAATAAAAAAAGAAGTTCTACAAACCTTAAAGTAAATATAATTGACACTGAACAAGTGTTATCATCTTTAATTATGATAACCTTGTTCAGTTTTTATAAATAAAAAATACTAACTCTTATACTTTTAACAACCTTATAAATGATATGATATGAAATTTTATAACAAAATAAATATGTATATTAATCTTTACTTGCTTAACAATCAAATAGCAATAACTCAATTATTTTTCACATCTGAAACCTTTTAAAATGCATCACAAAAAAATTTTATGCTATTTAGTTATTTTGTTTTTCTTCAATGTCATTCCAACTTTTGCTGAAGAATATCCCTTAATAGAAGAAGAAAATATTATAAACCACGAATCATTCCTTGATGATAGTTTTAAAACTATAGTTTTACAATATGCTGATGAAGAAGAGATTAGTTCGTTTAACTTTTTAAACTCAACAGACATCAAGTCTCTTATAGAATATCGTAAAAACAATCTATTTACTGATATAAATTCATTAAGAAAAGCCGGACTAAATGAAGAAAAAATTGAGCTATTATTGCCATTTATCATTTTCTCAAAAGAACATAAAATTAATTCTAAGTTAGAAACATTCACTAAATACATACATAACCAACAAGAAATTAAAGAACAAAATTATTACACTCTTAATTACGATAATCATACACTATTTTTACAGAAAGAATTCTCGAATCAAAACAATGCAAATACTAATCAATTAGGGTTTAGCTTACAAAGTAATTTTTCAAAAACAAAAATCTTAATCGGACAATATAAAATCAATAATGGCTATGGATTATTAATTAATAGCAACGCTTTTATGTCAATTAAACCGGGATTTAACACTGATTTTACAAAAACTAAAGCAAGCATAACTCCAACTCGAAAAGATAGATACAGTAGAAACTTCATTGGTTTATCCATAGAAAATAAAATAAATAAAAACTTATCATTATTTTTATTCGGTTCTACAAAATTTATAGGAGTCAATTTAAACAACAATAAAATAGAAAAAATCTTTCTTGATGAAATAAATCCTAAGAATACAATCCGACATAGTAATTACGGATTCTTATCTGTTTATAAATCCAATAATTTCCATAATACAGTTTTTATCAATTTTAATAGATATGAAAAAGAATTCTCTAATACAAGGTTACATAATAACAACCTAACTCTCTCATTTTCAAACTCCTATGATTTCTTAGATTATAGACTATTTTCAGAATTGGCTTTTGCTCAAAAATCCTTTGCCTTCATAGGAGGTCTAAAGCTTCAACAAAAGTATTTTACTCAAATCTTGTCACTGAGACACATAAAAGATACATTTTTCTCTGAATATTCAAATTTTATATGTGACAATAATCAAAATAATAATGAACAAGGCATTTTTTATAAAATAGAAACCCAAACCGATATTTTTCAAATTAAGGCATTTGCTGATATATTTGAAAACCTTAAACCTATCGATAGATATGAAGATAAAAAGTTAGGTTCTACTTATGGATTGGAATATTCTAATCATAAAATATTAAGATTTACTGTGTCAATAAAACAAAAAAGAGATCAAGAACTTCGTAATTTTCAAATTATTTCAAAGCTATATGAAAGAGAAAAAACATATTTTAATTTAAACTTGTTCCAGATTGAAACTAACACTTTAAAAACTACTTTATCATGGAATTATCAATTACGAGAATATACTCAAATTAACCTTAAAGAAAATGCTTACTTACTTAGTCAAGCAATCAAATTAAGGATTAACAATTTAACTGCCAATTTTATTGTAGGTATTTTTGAAACACAAATACCTCTTTATTATCATCAATATTCCGGTAAATACAATAATGCCTTACTTGTTTTATCTGATGAAGGTAATTTTGTTCTACTTCACTTAAAATATAATATATGGAATAAATTACACACAGAATGTGCTTATCATTTCATTAACAAAGACAAAAAAGAATCAAGTATAAGTTTATTAATAAGCACAGAATTTTAATATTTAATTATAGAGATGATCATAATTAATTATTTAATGAAGAACACTTTATCAATCCTAAATCGTTTTAAAAACCGATAAGACTAAATACTTTAAATTTTTAAGAATAAAAAAAAAGCCTTGCAGACAGCAAGGCAAATTTATGGCTCCGGAGGAGGGATTTGAACCCCCGACCTAGTGGTTAACAGCCACCCGCTCTAACCCCTGAGCCACTCCGGAACTAATTCACAACTATTGATTACATAAATATTAAACAGAGGTTTTTATGTCAAGATAAAATTTAAAAAATTTTCAAATTATTAATCAACTAAAAAGCTAACTATATAGAAAATCATATCAATACAAATTCAAAATAATTTAAAAAATATCCAATAAAGACAATTTATCAAACTATCTTTATAATCTTTCCAATAACTCAATAAGCCTAAAAATGGAAAATTTACCAAATCAAATTGAAAACTTTTCTTAAATCCTTTAAAACTAACATTAATTTGTAATAATAGCTTGACTAATAGGTTGTTATTATAAAGATAGTTATTATCAAATATAAGGAGTATGTATGATGAAATTTAAATTTCAAAAAGTTATATTGTTAAGTTCTTTGATTTTTATATTAACAATATCAGGATTATTTTCTCAGACTAAAACAAAAACAACTACCGAACAAGACACAGTATTAATTGAGATTAACGGCAATCAGATAAGCACTAAAGACCTTAGAAATAAAATTAATACCGTTCCACCAATGAATAGACATCACTACAAATCAATAAAAGGGCAAAAACAAGTTCTGGATTATCTTGTTCAACGAGAAATTTTTTATGCAGAAGCAATCAATCACGGTTACGATCAAGTAGAAGAAGTAAAAAAAGTTACTCATCAAAAATTGAAACCTATTATAAATCAACTCTATTTTGAAGAAATATTAGATAAAGATTTTAACTTATCAGAAGAAGACCTTCAAAATTATTACACAACTAACCGAAGTGCTTATACAATAGCTCCAAAAGTTACTATCCAATATCTTCAAACCGATGAAGAACATCTTGAAGAAGTTCAACAAAAGATTAATAGCAGTATAGATTTTGAAAAAATCATTTCTGAATACTCATTAAATGAATTATCTATTGAAAACAAAGGTATTATTAGAAATATCAGACTAAACGGCTTTATTTCCGGTATAGGAAGAGATACTGAATTAGACAAATATATAGCCGATGCTAACATTGACCCACAAACCATTCACGGACCATTTACTACAAGTACCGGCATTCACTTCTTTAAAAAATTAGATTATGAACCGGCAATAATCAAAACCTTTCAAGAAGTTAAAGGTGAAATCGAAAACCGCCTAAAAACTCAAAAAGAAAACGAAATTTATACTGAGTTAATGGACAAGTTACGCATAAATTACGAAGTAAAATTTTATAATACAAAGTTAGATTCCGTTAATATATTTAGCATATTACCCGAACAAAGAGATATAATTATAGCTGAGGGCAACCATCCTGAAATCGTTTTAACACTCGGAGAAGTAGGCCAATTACTTAAAAATGCAGCTCAAATGGAAAGAATGAATATCAATGAAGCACCCGTAAGAGAAAACATAATAAAAAGAGAACTTGATTCAAGAATTCTCTATGCTGATGCTCAAAATCAAAATAAATTAGAACAATATAAAAATAAATATGAAATACAAGAAATTAAAAAAGATTTACTTGTAAATTACTGGTATAACAATCAAATCTCTAATAGTATTTCAGTTTCTGAAGATGAGATTAATGAACATTACGCAGAAAATACTGAAAAGTTTACTATCCCGGCAAGCAGAAATCTTAGACAATTTGTAGCAAACGATGAAAAATCAGCTAAAAAACACCTCAAAAAAATTAAACGTTTCTTAAAGAAAAACCAAGAAGAAGATATTATAAACTACATAAAAGAAAATTCTCTTAAACCCGAAGGTGACGGATTAATAAAAAATGTCTATGCAAACGGAATTATTCCGGGAGTAGGTAAAGATGAATTATACAATGATAAAGTTTGGGAATTAAAAATTAAAGAAATTAGTGATATCTTTAAAAATCAACATAGTGAAGTAGTATTTTTCTATGTAATCGACGAAACACCTGAATCAGTCAGACCTCTTGAAGATATTGAAGCAAGTATAAAAAATATCATTTCTCGACGTAAAGCTCAAGCCAAATTTGAACAAGTTAAAGATGAGCTAATTGTCAAATACAATGCTAATCCTAATTATGAACTCTTAAAAAGTAATATTACTGCAGAAGAACTCTTCACAAAAGCTGAAGAAGCACAAAAGAAATTTGCTTTTGCTGAGGCAGTTTTTATTTTTGACCAAATCATAAGCGACTATGAAGGCACTAATGATGCATATAAAGCTGCATTTATGAAAGCTTTTGTCACTGCTGAAGAACTTAAAGATAAAGATAAGGGCATAATTATGTTTGAAGAATTCATCAACAATTATCCCGAAGGCGATCTTCACGAAGACGCAAGGTTTATGCTTGAAACCTTAAAATCAGGCACCTCAATTGAAAATCTACTATCAGAATAATTTAAATAATAATACTCCAAATATGAAAAAGCAGGATATATATCCTGCTTTTTTTTATATTAATTATTCGTATTTTTCCCTGCAAGCAAGGATGCTCGCAGAACGAGATGTTGTTCGAGCTTCCGGCTTGAACGAGATTTAACAGCCGGACTTGACTTGCAACGAAGCGAAGCGAGTGTGAGTCGAAAACGGCGAAGAGAATACCGGCTTCGTGTTCTCAAGTTCCTTCCGACTTCGCATTTAGAAACTCTAGTCCACTTAAAATTTCCTGCAAGCAAGGATACTCGCTCAACAACAGCCTTAAAAAGACACAATCTCTTGTTTTTTTAAAACATTAAACTGATAATAAGTTTTAATAATTTCATTTTTTTCTAATTCAAATTCCGGGTCTTCTTCTATAATTAAATGAGCCTCATTCTTTGCAAGCTTCAACCATTCTTGATCAGTTATTAAATTTGCAAATCTAAACTCAGGTAATCCTGATTGCAAAGTACCAAACATATCTCCCGGACCTCGTAATTCCAAATCTTTTTCAGCAATAATAAAACCATCATTAGTTTTAACCATTGTTTTTAACCGCTCTTTACCAATATCACTCATTGCATAAGCAATCAAATAACAATATGACTGATCTAAACCTCTACCTACTCTACCTCTAAGTTGATGTAATTGAGCAAGTCCAAACCTTTCTGCGTGTTCAATCATCATTATAGAAGCATTTGGCACATCAATACCTACTTCAATTACTGTAGTAGATATTAATATTTGAATCTCATTATTAACAAATCTTTGCATTATTTCATCTTTTTCTTTAGCCTTCATTCTACCATATAAAAGTGAAGAAACATATTGAGGAAATATCTTTTCAGAAATTTGAGAATATACAGTTTGAGCGTCCTGCAAATCCATTTTTTCAGATTCTTCAATCAATGGACAAACTATATAAACTTGACGACCCTTTTCAAGTTCTTGATGAATATTTTGATAAGCAATATCTTTTTTATTATGATTAAGTAATATAGTATGGACCGGTTTGCGTGTAGGAGGGAGCTGGTTAATTACACTTACTGTCATATCTCCAAAAATCGTCATTGCTAACGAACGAGGTATTGGTGTAGCTGAAAGATACAAGAGATCCGGATTATTATGTCTCAAGGATAGCTCTGCTCTTTGAGCAACACCAAATCTATGTTGTTCATCAATTACAACTAAAGCTAAATTTTTAAAAATTACATCTTTTTGAAATAAGGCATGGGTCCCTATAGCAAGATTTATTTGCCCATAGCTAATTTTTTGCTTATCAATTGTTTTCTTTTTGCTTTTACCACCCTTAATTAAACAAATATTTAACTCAGGTATATCTTTTGTAAGAGACACAATTGTCTTATAATGCTGTTCTGCAAG
>Ga0334899_1001615_pt1 | contig 20847 bp, 25 predicted proteins | sample GraSluR3_MG_FD_207219 | JGI IMG/M metagenome (GOLD analysis project Ga0334899, IMG submission 207219) | Sludge microbial communities from methane-producing bioreactor in Wageningen University, Netherlands - Granular Sludge_8_08-R3 | ecosystem: Engineered > Bioreactor > Anaerobic > Unclassified ...
TATTTATTTTTACTTCATCATAAAATTGCATGTTATTTTTGCTTAGTTAATTGTTAAATATTTATAATTGTTTTTTATGGTTTTGTTTTGTAAAATAAAGGGATTATGATTTGTTCGTAAAATTTTTAAGGTTTATAAAGTTCTTTTTTTTGTTTGTCTTCTTTATTACTCAATTCATTACGTTTATAAATTTATAATACTAAGTATTAATTGATTAGTTATAAAAAAATTAAAAACTAATGACTATGAGACAAAAGAAGTGCTGCCATAATTCAAATTCCCAACAAGAAAAAGAATATTTGCAATGTTGCTTGCCAGAATTTATTTTCTTTGTGAAGTTCTGGAATAAGATCAGCCCCAGCAATATAAATAAATGATCCAGCAGCAAAAGGAATTAGGTATCATGCTAAATTTTCTATATAATTACTCAATAAAAGAGCAACAACAACTCATATAATAGCACTTAATCAAGTAAGTAAATTTATTATCAATGCTTTTTTTTTGCTAAATCATCAATGTACCAAAACGCCAAAATCACCTATTTCTTGGGGTATTTCGTGAAATAAAACAGCAACTGTTGTCGCTATTCACATAGGAATGCTTATTAGATAGCTAGCTCAAATTATAAGTCAATCAATAATGTTGTGAACAAAATCTCATATAAGATTCATTATTGCAAAATGATGAACATGATTTTTTGTTATTGGCATATGACAATGATTTCGATGAATGATTTTTTCTGTGATTAATCAAAAAATTATTCAAACCAACATAAATATAGATGTTTTTAGAGTAAATCACTCTTCAACCATTTCTGGCAAAAGATGTAAGAAAACATCTCAAAGCAATGCTCCGGCAGAAAAACTAACAAGATAAATTACTATCTTTTTGAGTCTTGCTTGTTTTAATCAAATAAATACTATTCAAACCAAAGCCAATAAACTTATTGCTAGCGTGCTTCATATTGCGTAAATTCGAATTTCTGTCATTTTATATATATTTGTTGTTAAAAGTTTTTCTAGCATTTTCTGCTATTTCTTCTCTATTTCGATTTGTTTTTATAAAGATGGAGAAGTTGTCTATAATAGTTTTTTCTGTTTTGTTTTCAATAAGTATGCCAGACTTTTTGTTTACAAGTTCTGGAGTTGCTCATTGGTTATATCACAAAACGGGGACTCAAAGACACAAAGACTCGGCTGTTGATAAACCAAAACTTTCTTTGGTTAGGTTTATTGTTCATTTTGCATTTTTTATTATTTCTATGCTTTCTTTTGGTGTTTTTCGTCATGTAAATGTGATATTGTCATTTGCAATTTTTTTGAGTTCTTGTTCGTCAGGTCAGCTTCATATAATAATTAATGGGTAATTAATTTTGTTGAAAGCTTTTATAATGAGATCAATTTCTCTTACGAATTTTACAACTCTTCATGTACAGACAAAATATTCTTTTGGTTTTGTTATAATTTTTTCATCAAAATAAATCTGATTTACTTTTGGATATTTTACTTTGCCATCTATGTTGTATATTTTTTTTGCAAGATTGTTTGTAAAATTGCTATTGGTATATATTTCATTGTAATTTCTATATTGGAGATCTCGTTTTTTTAATCTACTGATTATTCTTCTAAAAAGTCGTCATTTCCATCATTTGAGTTTTTGTTTATATTCTTCGTTGTGGCTTCGAATATATTGCATAGGGGAATGGAGATATAGGGTGATTTTTGGAGAAACGCGATTAATCGCGTCTGTACATATTCAATATTTTGCTTGATCTATGTTTTTTGCTACAGCAAAAGAGGAAATTAAGATATGATCTGGATTATATCTTTTGATTTTTCAAGAAATTATTTTCATAAGTATTGGATAAAAGAAAATTAGATTACGATAATCGAAAATTTGTTTTAAAATAGGTAATTTTGCTTTTGAGTTTCGTTGAAAGAATTTGTTTAATCGTTTTGGAAGAGCAGTTGTTATTTCTATTTTATGGTTGTCTATGTTTATATTTTTTAATTCGCTGTAGATTGTGAATATTTTTATTTTGGAAAACTTTCAAGAGTCTGATTTTTCTTTTAGTAAATCTATAAATACGTCTAAAGCGCCTCATTTTGCTATTCGACAATGAATTCATGCTAACTTAGTTTTTAATAGAGCCATATTTTAATAAATGTGTGATTAAATAGATTTTGCTATATATATATCTATTGTTATTTGTTGGATTATCAACTATAAATTAGTATTGAAATAAGAGAGGGAAAGTCTATAAGAGCATTAATAATTTGATTTTATAATATTTTTTTTGATATGGATAAAGAAATGAAACAAATTTTTAAAAACAATTTAATAAAGCTTATTATAGGTCTTGTATTGTTGTTTTTCTGTTATTTATATGTTCAAAAATATCCTGCAGAAAAAATTGCAATTTTTTCTGGTTTTGATGTGATGATTCAAAGAGCTGAAATACTTTTAAATAAGTTTTGAAATAATAATTCAGAATCATTGAAAACAAAATTTGATTATGAAAAAGCTTATGAGGAATTAATAAGAATTGCTGAGGCTAATTGATGTAAAAGTCAACAAATTATTCAAGAATTACATGATACGCTTGAGGCATTACAAAATGAGCCAGTAAAAACTCTTCCAGATATGTTGCCAGGATATATTCGCAAAGCAAATGAACTAAAAACAAGAGTTTCTCAAGAATGTAAAAAATAAAAAATTTCTAATCTTTTTTTAATGAAATTATAAATCAGATTGTTGATCATTTTTCTTTTATAGGAAAAATATCTACAGTAAAAAAACATTTTTTTGCTACGTCTTCTAAATCTTGGATTCTATGGTTGAAAAGTTCTATTTTGAACATTTCTTTGTTTTTTTTCCAAACAAATTCGCGTCTTTGTAGAAAATGTCATATTATAAATTGTCAATCTTGTTTTAATATTCTATATATCTCTTGAAAAAGTCATTCTATATTTTCTATATGCTCTAGGACAAAAAAAGAAAGAGCTAAATCATAAGTTTCATCTTCAAATGGCAAAAACTCTTCTAAATTACAAATGATTTTTTCTATTTTATTGGTTCCGGGGTGTTTTTTTAGAATTTTTTCTGAAATATCACAGGCAGTATATTTTTCTATATTTTTGTCCTTGAAAAATTTCCACATTCTTCAATCTCAGGCTCAAATATCTATAATTTTAATATTATCTAAATTTCTGGGTAATACTCTCAAAAAAAATCACTTATCAAAAGAATCTAAGTGATTGTGATATTTTCAATACTGATCCGCTATTAGATTGTATCATTCTTTTGGTTTTTTTATTTCTACATGTTTACTATCGTAGCCCATTTAATATTTATTTTTTTAAAAGAATTTTTTTTCTTGGTTTTCAAAACTTTCTTTTTTGCTTATTTTATCTATTTTTTCCAACATATCTTGGTCTGGTTCTTGAAGAAATTTGTTTAATTCTGTAGATTTTTCTGCGGCTTTTTTGATGTGAACGTAATATTTGCTTAATTCTGTTACAACATCTGTTAAATCATCGTTTTTTTCTAATAGTTTTGTTATTTCTTCTTTTAAAATAATATTTTGTTCTGTAAATTCATCTAATTCTGATTGAATAAATTGTAATTCTTTGTTAGCTTCTTTTAAGCTACTTCTAAGATGATTTATTGTGTCTTTGTGTTTGTATCTAAAATAGAAAATAGCGTATCATATGGCTCATCAGAAAATTAAGGCAAGAAAAGTGTATCCGTTCATTTTATTTAATTTTAAATATAAAGTTTATAAATTTTTTAAAAACGTCTGTTATGATTTATATATAGTTTTTCTGCTTTTATGCAAATAAAAAATATACAAACAAAAAAACTTTCTCATCGAGAGAAAGTTCTTTTGAAGTGTGTGAAGAAAGAAATTATTTCACAGCAGCTTTGAAATCAGCACCAGCTTTAAAAGTAACAACTTTCATAGCAGGAATTTTGATTTTTTGAGATGGATTTTGAGGGTTAACACCTTCTCTAGCTTTTCTTTTAGAAGCTTTAAAAGTTCCAAATCCTTGAATTCTAACTTCTCCTGTTTTTTTAACACCAGCAATAACTGTGTCGATGAATGCGTTTACTAATTCAGCAGCAAGTTTCTTAGAAACTCCAAGTTCTTCAGCTAAGCTAGCAATAAGAGCTGTTTTTGTCATTGTGTACAATAGTTATAAAATAAAATTGTTTTGTACGCCTAGATATTAGTATACAGGACAGCTATTTCAAGAGATTTTTTGCAAAAAAATAAAAATAGGAGTTGTTGTTTTTAATTGGCTTTAGAACTGTTGTTTTGTTGTTTTTTTGTCTTGTTTTTTGTCAAATATGAATTGACATTTTTGTATATGATTGTATAATTATATTATGGGGTATTTTCTAGGCGTGATTTGAGTTGTTTTATTGCTCTAGAAAGTTTTTGTCTTACATTATCATTTGATATTCACAAAATAACCTCAATTTCTTCGTTTGATTTTTCTTCAATAAATTTTCGGTAAATTATATCTTTACTTCAATCATCAAGCTCTTTCATTGCTTTTTGTATCTTTGAAAATTCAAAATCTTTTTGTAATATATTTGATATATCTTCTTCTTCTACCAATGTTTCATCAAAACTAATTTCTTGATCGTAACTCTCCAGATCAGTAAAAGGTATATCATGATTCTTTTTGAAATAATCCTTTAGTGTGTTTTTGAAAATTGTTCGAAAATAACCAGAAAAAGATTGTTTTTCGTCATACTTTTTTACTCATTCCCAAAATTTTACATAAAAATCTGAAATTATATCTTGAGCATCTTGTGTTTTTAAAAAATAATTTGCTTCTAGATAACGAGAAAATATATCAACAGTATTTATATAAAATGTGTTGAATGAGGAGTGGTCTTGTTGTTTTAGTTTTTTGATAAATTCTTGATCAAATGTAAACATATTTTCATTGTAAGTAATCAAATGTTTAGATGTTTTTTTGTAATATTACTTCAAAATGTTCTTCACTTTTTACTTTATCTGTTTGTATTCATCAAACACATGTAAATATTTCTTTGAAATTTTTGTTTTCGTCTTGAGCTGGGAGTACAGCAGGAGTCATTATCTTATCTATTTGTACGTGTTCAGCTCATTTTTTTATTTGACAAGCACAAACATAACATGCTCCCATACAGCAAGATATCGGTATATCTATATTGTTATCTTGAGCCATTTGACTTAAACTTTTTTTGTAATCAGCAGGAAATGATCCAATTATTTTTCACTCTGTATTTTGTATTGTTACCGTTACTGTCATCTTTATATATACGAAATAAATTGGATTTGGTTACATTGTTAGAATAATTTCTTTTGCTTTTTCCAATTGATTATCAATCTTTTCGTCTTTATAAAGTTCTGGATCAAACTCTATTGTTATGTCTGGTAATACTCAAATTTTATCTACGTTTTTACCACTTGGACTATATCGATTTCCAATTGTGTATTTTAATGAAGCTCAATCTTGAAAATCTTGCATAGTTTGAATAGATCATTTTCCAAAGCTTTGTGTTCAAATAATTTTTGCACCTATTTGTTCTTGTAATGCTAAGGCTATAATTTCTCATGCAGAAGCTGTTAGTTTGTCTATCAAAACTACGATAGGAACTTTTGGTCATTCGTATCATTTTGAATAAAACGATTCTTCGCCTAATTGTTTGTATTTTGAAGAAACAATAAGTTTGTTTCTTGGCACAAAATGAGATGCAATATCAACAGCTATTGGTAAAAATCATCACCCATTTCATCTAAGATCAATTATCAATTTTTTTATTTCTTCTTTCTGTAATTTTATAAGTTCTTTTTTTAATAAATTTTCTGTTTCGTTTCCTATTAGAGATATTTCTAAATATCAGATCTTTTCTTTTGATTCCAATATTTTGCTACTTACAGAAGGTATTGATATACTATCTCTGACTACTTTTTTTTCTAAAACTTCTTTTGTTTGATCTTTGTGTATTCTTTCTATCCACAAAGAAACTGTACTTCATTTTGGTCATCTGATTAGTTTTACAGCCTCATTTATTGATAAATCTTTGGTTGGTGTCTCGTCTATAATAACAATTCTATCTAATGGTAATAACTCAGAATTGAAAGCTGGTGATTCTTTTATAACTTCTTCAATAAGAACATAATAGTCTTTTTTGCTTATAACAGCACCAATTCACTCAAAATTTGCTTCTCACTTGAGATCTTCTTGGAATCAAGAATTTGTTTCTGCGTCTAAATAGGATGTGTATGGGTCTTCAATAGCGTCTACATATGCTTTTAAAGCACTTTCTATCATTTTTCAAGTGTTGATTTTTTCTTGTTCATAATATAGAAAGTTTAAAGTTTCTAAAACTTCATCAAAACGCTTGTATGATTGAATTTCTTGTGCTTTTGGTGTCTGTTTAGTAAAAAACTCTTGATATCAAAAAAATCATATAAGAATTCATAATATAATATATATTCAAATTAATTGTTTTTTCATAGATTTCATATGGTAGATAGTTAATTATTACTAATGTTTTCGTAGTGATGAAGTATATGATTTTCTTTTATGAAAACAAGATCAATACGAAGTTGTTTGTTGCTTGGAAATTCGTAATTAAAGAAACCTATTGTCTTGTATAATGTTTGTATTTTTTTCTTTGAAATGTAATTGTGAAGATCTGTCGTTTGGTCAACTTCTTTTACTTCTATAAAAACGCGATTGTTATTTTTTTCTGCTACAATATCTAATTCTCATCAACGAATAGTATAATTCTGATGTATTATTTTGTATCAATTATCAATTAGGTACTGTTTTGCTATATTTTCAGCTTGATATCAACGTTTTCTCTTGTTCATGTTTATGATTTAATATAATAGATTAGATTATAATTTCTTTATGTTACTTTTTGCTACCAGGTCAAAAAGTAACCAAAAACCCCTCGTTCTTACAAGACTCATCTAGTTTGATCTTGAATTCAAGTTGTTTATGTTTCAGACAAATTGTAAGAATCAAATAAGTTTAGTTTGAAATAACGTTAATTGATCTTTTATAAATCGAGCAATAAAAAGAATAAATAAAATAAATAAAAGAAGGAAGTCATCATTAAATCAACATTTCTTGTAGCCAAAAAGTAGCGATATAATATTAGCTAGACTATAATTCTAAATATGATATTGCCCTGATGATGGATGAATTTTATTTATTTTTTATTGCGAGATATGTTGATAAACATAAAAAACTTATAAGCTTTTATTAAAATTCTCTTCTGCAAAATCCCAATTGATGAGGGACCAAATGTTTGTAAGATATTCTGGTCTGCGGTTTTGATAATCTAGATAATAAGCATGTTCTCGTACATCTATTGTGAAAAGAGGAGTGTGGCTTTTGTTTTCTTTGTTTCAAATAACTGTTTCTGGTCTCATTGGAGTACCTGCATTTGAAGTATTTATGATTTCTAGTTCGTTATTTTCTGTTTTTGCCAACCAAGTTCGACCAGATCCAAAATTATTTGTTCATTTTGAGATAAATTCTTGTTTAAATGTATCAAAAGATCATCGTTTTTGTTCGATGGCTTGCAAAAGATTTGTTGTAGGTGCGTTGTTTTCTTGGGCTGGGCGAATAGAGTTTCGATAAAACGTGTGGTTTCGGATTTGGGCAGCATTGTTGAAAATTGGTCCTGCGTCAGCAGTTTTAATAATTGATTCCAAATCTGAGTTTTCCAAAGATGTTCATTGAATTAATTCGTTGAGTTTATTTACATAAGCTTGGTGGTGTTTTCCATAATGAATATCGATAGTTTTGCTGTCAATAATAGGTGATAATGCAGTGTTTGCATAAGGAAGTTGTGGTAGTGTTATCATTGTATATTGTTAGGAGTAAAAGGATTAGATGGGTTAGGTAGATTAGGTAGATTAGATGGGTTAGGTAGATTAGATGGGTTAGGTAGATTAGATGGGTTAGGTAGATTAGATGAGTTAGGTAGATTAGATGGGTTAGGTAGATTAGATGGGTTAGGTAGATTAGATAGATTAGATGGGTTAGGAAATTAATCCTGTCTATTCTGTCTAAAGCGATAGTGTGTCTAAAAAAGAATTGTAGTATTTTGAAACACAGATTCAATATTATTTTGTAATTTTATTTAGAATTGTCAACCCTATAGTGATGTAATATTCTGATTTTTTTTGATTTTTTTGAGTTGTGGATATAATTACTATAGAATTTTATTTATTATATATTTATTATGTTTGTTCGCAAAAACTTGGTTCAACAATGAGATGTTGTAAAAAGAAATAGTGTTTTAAAAGCTTTGGCTTTGTTCTTTCTTGGTGCTTCAGCAGTACTTTTGTTTTCTTCTGCTGATTTAATTTTAAATCCAAATGTTTCAAGTTCTTTTGTTTATTTACAAAAAATGTTTTTGTCTCCAAGTGGAACATTAAATACTCAAGCTACAATTTCTTTTGATGGAACCTCTGGTAGTGTTGTAGCTAATTCACTTTCTTGAACCAATATATCAGCAATCAATATGAATACAGCAGTTTTTACTGCTTCTGTTGCTTCAATATCCAATTGAGTCAATACAACTCAAATATGTTCTTCTACTTGAGCTAATTGTTTTAATCCCGCTTCGGTTGTGAGTTTATCTGGTGATGTAGGTTCACTTTCTGGACGCTTGGCACAGCTTGAATCTTTGGTGCAAGAGCTTTCAGGAGTTGTTCACAACCCATAAAAAACTTTATTGTACAAAAAGTCTTCTGAGATTTCTCAGAGGTTTTTTTATTTAAAAAAAACTAGCAATTATTTTTTGCTAGTTTTAATTTACTTTTAATTTAGTTTTTGTTCTAAATTATATCATTTTTTTTGTGCAAATTCTTGGCACATTTTTGTATGGTCATCAAGCTTTAAATCTGTATTTCGTTCTTTTCTTCTTTGGATTTCTTGATAAGATGCTGCACTAATTATTTCGTCATTTGTGATACAATAATTGGCTTCATTAATTTCTATTTCTTTTCATAATCATAACTTTTCTAATATTGTTTTTATATTTTTTTTGTTTTCATTGTTGTTTTCTAAAATATCTTTATTTCAAATAGCTGTCTTATAAACTAAATTAATTGGATGGTTTCCTTCTATTTCTGTTATTGGAAATGTTGTAAATACAGCATATCAAGATTCTAGTCAAATCTGTTTGTCGTTGTATATTTGAGCCAAACAAGTTGCGGATTTGTTTTTGTTATCTTTGTCAACTCATACTACCAATATAAGATTTTTGTTTGAAGGAATATGATCGTCGTTTCAAAATCAATTATCACTTAAAATTGTTTTGATGTTGTGAGGATATCATATTATTTTGTACTTTTCTCGTACTTTGAAGTTTCTGCGTTGAAACTCTTGTTCAAATTCCAAAATTTTATCAAAATCTTGTTGTATATCTATGTTGTTTATTACTATTTGTGGTTTTATTCATAATTCTATTTCACTTCTTTTAATTATACTGTTTGTTGAATTTATGCTATATTCTTTGTTTGACAAAACATCGTTTGCATCTATACAAAACAAAACCTCTATTTGTTCTTTGAGTGGAGCAAAAATATGTTTTTGGCTATCAACGATATATCCTGGTAATGTTCTTGCAGCATGAGGGTCTTGTAAAAATTTACCATCAATTTCTAGATAAAGTTTTCATTTTTCAAAAAAAGATAGCTTTTTAATAATAGCTTCTCTTTGTTTTTTGATATATTCTTGTCAATCGAATCATTTCTTTTTGTAGAGAATTACGTCAGAAGATGTAATCATGTTTTTTTGTTTTTGTTATAATAAATAGATTTTGTTGATCTATTTAAGTATATTCAGAAAAATGCTTTTTGTCAAATTTTAGAGAACTTTTAGTTCTTGGAGAATGGTTTCATATTCATTATATTCTGATTGATATTTCTGTAATAAATAATCTTTGAGAAGTTGTTTCCGATCAGAAAAACTTTGGTTATCTTGAGAAGAAAGTTGTAATTTTTCTAATAGAATATCAGTTTTTACCGATTGTTTTTTGAGTTTTATTTGTCATATTTGATTTGATAAGTCCTCGTTTATGTGTTCTTGGAGTTGTTCGTAGTCCAAAGTATTTCAAACTATAGTAAGAGAAGTATATTGTAATGGTAGAAAATCAGATTTTTCTATTTGTATTTGTTGTGTTCATGTAAAATTGTTTTTGCTGTTTTCTGTTAATTCTTGAAACTTTTTTTCAAAAATTTCTTTTGTGATTTTTTCACCTTGCTGAAATTCTAAATATGGATTTATGCGTATTGGATTGGCTTTGTAGAGGTTTTTGTCTGTGTGAAACTTAAATAAAAACTTTTCTTGATTGGTTTCTAAAGGACTAGTTGATCGCAAACTCCCTGTACAAAGATAGTTCTTGTAAGAACAAGTTTGATGAAGATGTCCTGAAATAAATTTTATTGTTTGCATATCTAGTAATTCTTGACTAAGTGCGATGTCTTTGTAAGAAAATTGAGATTTTTGGCCAGGAAGTTTTGTTTTATTGAAATAATAATGATGAATAACTAAAGATTCTGGATTTTTTTCTAGATAATATGCTAGATTTTGGTTGATTTTCCATGATGTTTGTTCGTTTTTATTTGATGATGTTGCTAAATATTCTATGTTTTTTAACCAATCTGGTTGTTGTTCTGGTTGTTCTTTTGGTGTTTCTAGCATAAAAGGAAAAAATAGAACGTTTTTGTTTTCTATGTTTATTTCGGTTGGTTGTGTTATAAACTGTAGTATCCCTTTGTGATTTGTGTCGTATTTTTGAATTATTTCAAATGCTTTTTTTGCTTCCTCAAAAACAAATGAACTTCATAATCGATCGTGGTTTCAAGCAAGAATATAAACATTTTTTCCTTGTTCAAAAAGTTCTACAAAGAAATGAAAAAGTGTTAGAATTGCTGTCCTGTCATAAGAAAAATGATATACATAATCACCAAGAAAAATAATGTTTTTTTCATCAGAATTTGATTCTATATATTTTCTTAGTTCTTTTATTATTCTATCTTTGTGTTTTGATGTTATATGAATATCTCATATTAATAGCATGGTTATTGTGTTGAAAGTCATAAAGAATAATATTGTTTTTGTATATTATATGATAGTGAAAAGAATTGTTTTTTGCAAGATATAAATTTTTTAAAAAAGACGCACTAAAGCGTCTTTTGTAATCGTTTTTTATGACTATGCGTGATTTTCTTTTTTAAATCTTGGGTAATGTGTAAAGAAAAGAATTGAAAATAATATTGCTCGAATAATTCATCACAAAACAGTTTCTTTTACATTAACATTTCTTCCCAAAAGAACTTGTTCTTTTTTTTCTGTTTCACAAGTTTTTATTTGTTCTTCTGTTGGTCTTCGACTTTCGTCTTTTGCAGCAGTCTTTCCATAATAATAAGGTTCTTTACATTGTTGTAATTCGTAATATCTTTGTCAATTTAAATATTCGTTGTTTGTTATAATTAGTCTTTGACCAAGTGAAGTCAGAGCGATTCACAAAGAAATCAATCATCAAATAAGTCATACAAGACTTGCTATAAGTAGATAAAGTTTGTAAATACTCCAAGTTTTTTTTGAATCTTCCATAATAAATGGTTTATAATGTAAAATGTATAATTAATAATTATGTATTAGTTCACAATAAGCAATACAAATTTAGTTGTACAATAATTCTCGTCCTTGCAATTTTTTATCTGTAAGAATATAGATACCGGGTTTATTACAATCTCCTTTTTCAATTTCTTTTCATTTGTTGTTTAAAATATCGAGAATTTCGAGAGTTCATATTTCGTTTTTTGCAATATATTTGATTTTCATGCCTCTGGTGATTACTTCTTTGGGGTCGATTTGAAAATATTTTTTGCCGTTGTGTTCGATATATTTGTCGGTGAAAACTCAAAAATTATTGCGGTTGAAAAGGGGGCCTCAGGTGGTAAGGGTGGTCGAGGTTTCGATATTAGATGGGTTAGATAGATTAGATGGGTTAGATTGGATTGCCACGCTATCGCTCGCAATGACTGATTTGTTAGTTTTGGTTGGCTCTTCTCATTCTGGGTAATCAGCTAATTTGTTGAAAACAAATCCTGATCGATATTGTCTATGTGGTACTACGTTTACTAAATTTTTAATATTTTCATCAATTGGTGTACCAGCAATGATAGCATCACGGACGTGTTTGTATGCTTTTACAATACTACCAACATATAATTCTGATTTTGATCTTCCTTCTATTTTTATTGCATCTACGTGAGGCATCAGTTCAGCGAGTCTATCGATAGTACAAAGATCTTTGGATGATAAAATATGAACGCCATTTTCATCGTCTTCTAGTTGGAAAAGTTTTCCTGGTCTGCGTTCTTCTTCTATTCGTACTTTGTATTTAAATCTGCATGAATGTGAACATTCTCATTTATTAGCTTGTCTTCAATTCATATAATCACCGAGTAAACATCTTCATGAATAACTCATACACATGGCTCCATGGACGAAAACCTCCAATTCCATATCTGGGACGTCTTTTTTGATTTGCGCGATTTCATCGATATGTAATTCTCTTGCGAGAACAACTCTTTTTACTCCTAGATCTCTTCGAAAAGCGACAGAAGCAGAGTTGAGCGTGCTTGTTTGTGTGCTTAGATGAAGAGGCATATTTGGGACATATTTTCTAATGGTTTTAAATGTTCCTGGATCAGAAAAAATAATAGCATCGGCTCCTACATCAGCGATACGTTCTACGGTTTGTTCAAAGATAGAAATATCTGTGTTTCTTGGGAAAATATTCATGGTCAAAAGCGCTTTGGTTCCGCGTTCATGCAGAGAATCTACGGTTCTTTTGAGCTCTTCGAATCCGGTGATCTTGTTCTGTCTCATTCTCAGCGAAGTGAATGGAACCCCGACATACACTTCATCGGCTCAGTAGGTACTCGCTACGATAGCTTTTTGGTAGGATCATCCTGGGGCAACTATACTAGGTTTGTTCATAGACAATTTAAAGTGTTAAATATTGTTTTTTACTGTAATTAGATGTTTTCTAATCTCAGTTGGATTGTTTCACGTTTGTTAGCAATGACATGTTTGAGTATGTTATGGTTTTGAGTTGAAAATACAATGAAAAAACTCCTCATAAAGAGGAGTATAAATAAAAACTCAGATTCTAATTGTATGTTTGTTTAATTATTTGTGTTATGTTTATATATGTTTGTTCGTCTAAAAATTCACGATTAGGTTCGTTTTTGCCTGTGGTTTCTCAAATAGGACAGTCTGGGATTAGGTGAAAATGAAGGTGGTTTATTGATTTTTGGCATTTTTTTTCTGCTAAACCATCTCTAAGAAGAAGATTTACCGCCTCATGATGTGTATGAAGTTTATTTGTCCAAATATCTACTAATTCATGTAAAGAAATAAGTTCTGGATGAGTTAATTCTTGTAGCAAAACTACGTGTCTTTTGGGAATAATAAGCAAATGGTCTTCGACATAAGGAGCTCTTGCAGGTATGATATACATATATTCGTTTTCATAAATCATATGTTCGTGTTTTTCTTGGCAAAAGGGACAAAACTTTTTTTCTTTTATATTTTCTAAAATTTCTCAGTATTGCATTTTTTGTTTGGTTTTAGATAAATATGTTTATTTTATTGTTTTCTGCTGTTTTTGTCAAATATTCGAATATTTATTTAATTTATTTTATTTTAATATTGACTTTTGTTGTTGTTTTTATATAAAAAAGATAAATTATTTATATTGTTTCATTATGTTATCATGAAATTACGTTCTTCATTAAATTTTCAATCTACATCAAATAAACTTACAGGATTGTTGGTAACAGCTTCTTTGCTTTTGGTTTTGTCTTGAATTCCTCAACAATCAAAAGCACAAGATAAAGAAAAGCCACAAATAGAAAATGTAAAAGATAAATATTTTACAAAACTTCTTGCTGAAATTCAAAGAGAGATGAAGTTAGAAGAAGAGAGAAATAATTTGGAAAACAATAAAAATTCAACAACTTCTATTTTAAAAGATTTTCGTAATGAAAACACTTTTTCAAAAGAGAAAAAAGAAGAAATTCTTGATAAGTATTTGGATAAAATATTGACTGAATTATCTTGAATAAAATCTCAGTCTCAATTATTGTCTTTTTTGGATAAAAATATAAATTTTCTTACTTCTTTGAAACAAAGAACTGTTTTTATAGATCAAGAAAGAGTTTCTGCTGGTTCAAAAGAAATTGATTTTGATGTTTTAGATACTTATATTGCTAGATTAACATCATTGAAATCTGCTTTATCAAAAAATCAAAATCAACAAGAATCTTTGGATTTACTATCAAAACCATCGATAGCATTGCTCTTGGAAAAAGCAAGAGAAATTATAACACAAAGAGAGTCTGAATATAATAATCAAATTAGTTTAAATGATTCTTTGAAACAAGATTATACTCAACTTGTTCAATCTGTTTATGATTTAGAGAAAGAAATAACAGATATTTCTATTCAACTTCAAGAAAAAAATACTCAATTGAATTTTAGTCAACAAAAATTAGCTACTTTTGAATCTTTGTGAACAAATATAAATGAAAAGGATTTTGTTGAAAAAGTTGATTTGGTAAATGTTATTTCTTGACTGAAAAAAGATATAGAGGACTTAAAAAAGAAGCTTGAAACTGTAAACGCTGATTTGGTTGTAAAAAGCAATCAGATTCCTGTAAAAGAAGTTGATATTGATCAAAATATTAGAAAACTTAGTACTGCTCAAAAAGCATTGTTGGATGAGAAAGATAAACAATACGCTCAAATTTCAGAAAATTTCAAACAAGAGTCTATGTCTATGATAAGTGCTCAAGATAAAAAAATAGAAAATCAAATGATTGTTTTGAAAAAATCTATAGATAATTATAATTCTGGAATTGATAGTTTGACTAATGTTTTACAAAAAATAAATGAAGAAATAGAAAATCAAAAAACAGAAGAAGAAATAGATAATTTGTTTTGATCTTGAGAAAATGTTATTAACCAGAGAGAAATCAGAATCCAATGATTATTGAAAGAACATGTAAAATATTCTCAAGAATTGGAAAATTTGTATTCTATGTATAAATCTGTTTTGTTGCAAAATAAAGAAGCTATTACAAAGTTGGAGGAGAATAATCCATTTATAAAAACAGATATTTCGGTGTTAGAGTCAGAAAAGCAAGAGATGGAAAACCTTATAGAATCTTTGCGTGTTAGTATTGATGCTAAAGACAAAGAAAAATCACAGACTAAAGATGAAACTAGAATTATAACTTTGATTAATGAACTAACTATTTTGTATTCAAATTTACAAAGAGCTGAAACTTCTTTTAAACAAACAGAATCTTTGTTGGAACAAAGAAAATCTTTTGATGAAAATTATTTTAAAAGAAAAGATCAAGAGATAGAACAGATTGATAAAGCTATTGTTTATATTGATAATAATATTTTAGCGTCAAGACATGCTATATGATCTTTTGTGTATTGATATTATATGCAACTTAAAAAGATGGAAGTAGAAAATTTACAAACAAAAATATCTGGCGTAGAAAAATCTATTGTATCAAGAAAATCTTCTATAGAATCAAAAACTGATGAAAGAGAAAATATCGCAGAATCAATAGAATTAAACAGAAAAAGTAATGCGAGACCTGTTGAAATTTTGACAAAAGAAAAACAGTTATTTGCCAAAAGAAATTCATTGGCCTCTGAAATAGAGGGTTTGAAATTGGGATTGGAAAAAGATATTAAATATTTGGAAGAGTATAAATTAGCTTTGATCGAGCTTCAGAAATTATTTAAAGAGTTTGCTTTGCTTGCAAAAGAAGATTTGGATGCTTATTTGGATTTTTCTTTTAATGGTTTGGCTTTGAAAAACTTATTGAAAAACAATAATTATCCGGTTCCAAAAAAACTACCAATGGATATTTCGGATTTTGATAGTATAGAAAAATTAATGAACTTTATAAAAGAAGTTTGATTGGAACCAGCTTTTTCTATGGAAGATATAAAAAGATTATATAAATAGTTCTTTGATTACGTATGTTCACTTTTTTTTGTATCCGATTTTTTCGTAATATTGTTTAACTCATACACCAGAGATTACTGATAATCTGGTGTATTTTTTTTGTTTAGCAATTTTTTCTGCGACTTGCATCAGTTGTTTACCGAATCAAGTGTGTTGCACTCATTGGTCTTGTGTGGTTTTTTTGAGAGATTGGAGGTTTCCGTAGACGTGGAGTTCTCTGATTAGGGCTGTATTTTTACCGAGTCATTCTCGGTCTATGGAAACCTCTTCGTTGATTAGGAGTAATCTGGAAAATCCATAGAGATATCCCAATGAATCTTCGAAGCTGATAAAGTACTCAGCGCCTGCGCTGCTGAGATATTTCCTGATTACTAGGTTGGCTGTTTCTTCGTGTGGATTTGGATTGTGTCTGATCTCTCTGCTTCTCGTATCAAGTGAGATATAGTTTCTAGAGGATTTGAGATCAGGAGAAATTCCTATTATGCTTGTCTCAATTTCTGAGTCTCAGAGTATCTTTTCATCTTTGGATGCTTCAATATATTCGTCGAATGTAGTGTGTTGTGTGAAACTTCCATATAAACGCCCGAAGAAAGGATGTCGAGCTTCAATATTCTGATTTTGATCTTTTTGTAATTTTTCGTGGACGAGTTGGTTGAGATTGGTAACATTGCTACCTGCGGCGATTTCGGTTGCAGGAATATCGCGGATCAATCTCTTGATTCTCGTGTAGGGAGGGATAATCGTCGTCAAAGTTGTCTCGATAATATGTGCGATTTCTTTGGTTTCTAGCGGTTTGTATTCACCAGATTTATAGAGATCAAAGAGTTGTGTGTTGGGAATTACTGATGTCGGATAGAATTTGATTTCGTCAGGTTTGATATAGGGATTATCATATATTTGTTGGAAGGTTCCGATATCTTTCTCTAGGCTAGACTTGTATAATCCTGGCATAATATGCACGCAAAATTTGAATCCATACTGTCTGAGTTTGTGGCAGGCAGCTTCGATTTGGGCAACGGTATGACCTCTCTTATTGGCTGCCAAAACGTCATCATACATAGATTGGATTCCTATTTCCAATCTCGTCACTCCGAGCTTTCTTCGGAGCTGGCAATTTTGGTCAGTAACATATTCTGGTCTGGTTTCTATGGTCAATCCGATAATTCTATGGGGAGCGGTTTCATTGATTTCGATAGCTTCTTGTATATTTTTGGAGTAGGTGATGGTGTCTTGGTTGGTGATTGTATATTTGTATCTTTTATTTTCTTGTGATTCGTCGAGTCCTTGGTGGTCGATTTCCAATTGATCGAAGGTATTGCAGGCATCATAGAGTCCTTTGATAAACTCGATTTTATAATCTTCTGGATAGACATCCCAGGTCCCTCAGAGGACGATCATTTCTATTTTGTCGGTATCATGTCCTGATAAATTCAAGGATTTTAGTCTATTATAAGTTTGTTTGATCGGGTCAAATTGGTTGAGCAAAGCTCTCGCAGCACCTGGTTCTGTCTTGATGTAACTCTTGGGCATTTCAGGATCGTTGGGACAGAAAATACAGTTTCCTGGACACCAGAAAGGCTTGGTCAGTACCTGCACGGCAACAATTCCCGACTGAGACCTAATAGATCTTTTTTTGAGTAATTGCTCGACTTCTTTGTCCGCAGTAATCTTGCCCGCAGCAAGCAGATCACGGTAGGTTTGAATCAACGCGACATTACTTACTAAATCTTTGAGTTTATTGCTTTGAGAAAAATTCTTCTTGAGTTCTTTGAGCTTTTCAAGACTAGGGGAAGCATATAGTTGGAGTATGATATCTTCTTTGAGCATAGCAAAAAATTAACCATAAATAAGTGGTTTTGAGTGTAGGGAAATATGAGAGAAAATCAATATTTAAGTTGGAAATTAGATTTTTACAGATTCTAGATATTTTGCTACTCAGCATATTTTTTCATAGTGTAAAGACTTATCTTCCATTTCTTCATAAAATTCTTTTGCTGATTGGAAAAATCATTTGTGATATTCTAGTATTTTTTCTTTTTCTTCTTGAGTTAGGTCAGATTCTTTTGTTGTATCTATTACAAATTTTTCTGAATCCAACATACTGTTTTCATTGTCATCGTGATCAGATAATTCGTGAAGTAGAATACTTTCTACATATCATTTTATTGTGTTTAATTTTAGTAATGAATCAGTTATTCTTAATGTTCAGTCTTTTTCTCAATTTCGATAAGGTGACATTGCTCATCAAAATTTTGTGAAATGTTTTATTTCAATATCAGCATCTTTCCTTTGTTCTAATTTAAAAACTTCAAAAATTTCATCTTGTGGTTTTCAATTTTTGTCTATAAATGAGTATTTTCAAGATATATTGTCTATAAGTGTTATTTTTCCAAGATCTCTTTTTTGTTTTTCCATATTTAATAGTTTTATAAAATAAACACTTTATTTTTATGTTTTTTTGTATCAAAAGTCAATTATTTTTATGAGAAAACTTATTCTATATCTACTCAATAATTTTTTAGATCCAGAACAAATTCATCGAAACTATGGAAGACGAAGGTTTGGATTCCTAGGCTCTTTGCTCATTTAATTTTTTATTTTGAAAAAAGATTTGACTTTTATCTAACTTTTGTTTATTATCATTGCTACTTAGATGTAGCTCACCTCGAAAGAGGTGTAGAGTATCCCTTATCCGCAAGGATTGAAGGGATTTTTTTATACTCAAAACATTACTCTTGTATTTGTATCTATTTGTTTTTTGATTTCATCGTTTGTTATTTGACCTATGATTTTTATTTCTCCACTTTTTCTGTCTTTCCTTAATCTTTTTTTTGAAATACTTTTGATTTGTCTAATTTTTATGATAGATTTATGATGTAATTCATCACAGTCATCTATATTTATCTTGATATCAAATGTATCTATAGATTTTTCTTCATCATATGAAGTAATGGGAATCACAACAATATCTTCTCAAAATCTATAATTGTCGTGTTTGTATATGACTGCTGGTCTAATTCAATTAATTTCAGTTCAAATATTCATTCAAAAATCAATTAAGACAATTTTTCGTTTTTTTATTTCTATCAATTCTTCTTTTTGATGATTGATTTTTATTTTATCTTTAAATCGTTTTGAATGACTACTCATATTATGCTTTTTTGATTCTTTGTTTTCTATAAAATCGTTGTGTAATTGTAAAAAATATTGTTGTTGAAATAAATTTTCATAAGGCTCTTTTTGATCTATTCCTATATTGAGATCTACTTTTTTGTATTCGTTGTTCTTTGCTTCTTGTTCTTCTTCGTTTATCATTGTTTATCTTATAAAAAATAAAATCAGAATTAAATTTTCCAATTATATCTTAAATTTTGGATGAAATCAAGGGAAATATCGTAGAAATTTATTTATATATCTCTATCTTTTCTTGCATTTCTTTGGCTATATTTTCTGGGGTATCCGTTGAAAATATTTTAATATTGCCAAGTTTTTTGTAGATATCAAAACGTTTTCTAAATTTTTGTCTTTCTCTTTCTTCATTGAGACCAAAACCTCTCGATAATTGTCTTTGGACTACAATATTTGTACTTTCTCCTTTGGATTTAGAGGGGAGTAGTAAGATAGAAAATCATTCTTTTTTGATAGTTATTTTGTGCTTGTTTGTTAGTTTCTCTAGATTTTCGTGTACCAAGAATCCTGATGAAAGGACAAAGATTGTGTCTTCTGTGGTTTCTTCTAATAATTTGTAGAATAGGTTGGAATTTTGTAAGCAGTAATCTTCATATCATATTTCTTTGATATGTTTTGTAATATATCATATTTTATTGAAAAATTCTTTATCTAAATCGATAAATTTATAATCGAGAAGTTTAGCTAAAATTTCCCCAGAAGTTGATTTACCTACTCATCAAGGACCTATGATAAAGATGTTCATTATTTTAGATAATTAGTAAAATTTAGATTGTTTATATGTATTGAAATAGGATTTTCAATTATAAAAAAAGCCCGGATATACAGGGCTTAAAAATTTATTCGTAAGGGTAAAGAGGAATTATGAATTCTTCTTCTCCTTCTTTGTAATCACATATTCCAAACAACCTCCAATCATTAGCTCTTTTTTCACCAAAGAAACTCATGGGAAATGCATCTTTAATAATAATTTGTTTAAAAAATACATTTGTTTTTTCGTTTCCCTTTACCAAGGTTACATTACATGGATACTTTTTCTTACCTAATATGTTATTCCATTCGTCCCAATTTGGAAATCCTTCGGGGATAAATCCAATAAACGAATCTAATAACTGATACTCTTTATCTTGATTACCAAGACGATACTTTTTTTTATTCATCTTCACCTCCTGTATTGGATTAGAAATAGATACTTCAAGAACTACTTGAGAACCAAAAGCAGAATTTATATTCTCTTTGATTCTTTTTTCTAGTTCTTTTCTTCTGAAGATAAGGGAATAATAAAGCACGATATTGTTGATTAGATTTTTCATAATATTTTGTTTTATGTTTATTTTTTATAATATATACATTTTATAATAAAAGTCAATCATAGGTTGATTATGAGAAAATTGGATTATCGTTTGGATTCCCGCTCCAACAGACAAGGCGGGAACGACAAAAGAGTAATAGTGAAGATTCTGTTAAAAATAGAAATTTCAATGACTGAGAGTATTATATGATTTCAATTTGTTGGGCTTTGATTTCTTCACCTTTTATTCTACTACCTATGATAGAAAATTG
>Ga0334899_1001616_pt1 | contig 20838 bp, 16 predicted proteins | sample GraSluR3_MG_FD_207219 | JGI IMG/M metagenome (GOLD analysis project Ga0334899, IMG submission 207219) | Sludge microbial communities from methane-producing bioreactor in Wageningen University, Netherlands - Granular Sludge_8_08-R3 | ecosystem: Engineered > Bioreactor > Anaerobic > Unclassified ...
CCTACTCGCGTCAGGGAGGATTGCATGCACCCACCACAGTGGATTGTCACAGATTTGGACGAAACCTTGCTCGATTCTAACCGAGCCATCTCGAAACGCGCCATGATCGCGATCCGCCAGGTTCGAGAGAATGGAATCAAATTCGCGATTGCGACCACACGAAGCAAGCAATTCGCCCAAAAGTACATCGACCAGCTACAGCCCGATGCTATGGTTCTCAGTGGCGGAGCGCTGGGATACATAAGTGACGAACTGCGCTATCAAAAAACGATCGAACAGATGCATGTCCATCAGCTACTCGGGATATTCTCAGAGTCGGCATCTGTTTCGAATATTATCTTGGACACATCAGATGGAAGAGTCGACTGGACAGCGAGAACGGATGAACCCATACCCACCCAGGTGAACAGCATATTCTTCTGGACATCGGAGTGGCACGCCAAGCACATCGCCGAACAGTGGAAGCACTCCTGTACCGTGACCGCACTCTGGGAACCCGACATGTACCGCATTTCACACAAGCATGCCACAAAACACTCAGCACTGCAGGCACTATTTTCCGATACCGACCCCGCTCGTATCGTCTGTTTCGGCGACGACCTCATGGATGTAGGCATGCTGAGTTACTTCTCAGGCGTGGCTGTCTCCAATGGTAAGCAGGAAGCTAAAGACGCCGCGACATATCTCACGAAAAGCCACCTGGAAGACGGTGTGGCACACTGGATAGAGCAGCACCTACTCTCCTGACTCAAGAAACTGTTGCAACAACTCGTTTTGCACTGTTGGCTCATCGGGAAAACGCCTCGTGTATGCATGGCAGTACGGTTGTGTCTCATTTCTCGCGTAGTAGTCCTGATGATACCCCTCTGCTCGATAGAAATCCCCGACCTCTTCGACACGCGTTGCCAACTCGTACCCTACACCCTCCAAAATCTCCATAAGCCGTTCAGCGATCTGCCGTTCTTCCGGTGTCGCGTAGAATATGGCAGACTCGTACTGCGGCCCGATGTCTGGTCCCTGTCCTCCCACCTGTGTAGGATCGTGGATCTCAAAGAAGAACCGTGCCAATGTCTCGTAATCGGTGACTTCGGGATCGTAGAAGACTGCCACAGCCTCCACATGTCCGGTCTGTCCCATACTCACGTACCGGTAGGTGGGAAACTCCATGGTACCGCCGGTGTATCCCGATACGACATCGAGGACTCCGGGCAAGCGTTCGAACATGCTCTCGACTCCCCAGAAACAGCCACCGGCGAACACAGCAACCGGGGACCCCTCATAATCACTTAGCGAGCCTGGAACTGGTGTAATGGCATACTCCTCGCTGTACACCCGCTGATTTTCTTGAGGCGATTCAACGTCACCCGAGGCACCGAGCCCCATCAGTGTTGCACCCAGGAAAACGATCAACAATAGACTTCTCTGTATACTCATAGGATACGCTCCTTCACCATCTAATATATTAGTACCATGAAATATACCGCTTAACTCGAAAAAAGGAAAGTTTCATGATCGAGCCTCTCGCAATCACCATGCGTCTCTGCTATAGTGACGAAATCTCGCACTCCGAGGAGGCTTTTCGACACACATGAGCAGAAGACACTCGAAATTCAGAATTATGGTGCTTTTCCTTGTACTTAGTGCGAGTATGCTCCCCCTCAGTGCACAGACCGGCCGGAACATCGACACGCTCGGCACACTCACCATTACAGGGCTCAAACGAACCCAGGAGCGAGTCGTCCGTTCAATCATCAATGTAAATGAAGGGAGCGCCATTACAGCTGAAGAGCTCGATCGAATCGAACAGGATCTCATGAAAAGCGGCATATTCAGCTCCGTAGCTCTGGAACTCGACTACCAACGAGAAACAGACAGTACCGATCTCATCGTTCGACTCACAGAGAAATGGACACTTATCCCGGTCCCCTACTTTGCATCGGATGGAACATCGCTGAGCGGCGGTCTCTTTCTCATCGAATCCAACCTCCTCGGATTCAACACCTTCCTCCTGTCGGCACTCTACGGAGGAACAGACAGCGGCCTTCGCGGACTCATGGTGTTCAACAATCCCTCCCTCGGTGGTTCATCGTGGTCATTGTCTGCCGTTGGTGGCTTCGGGACGACATCTGTGGAGAATCGATTGGCAGATGGAACGCTCATCCGCGCTTATGATACGGAGTATCTGCACACTGGAATCGGCCTCGGGTACCTGTGGAACTCATGGTTTCAGACAGAGGCGATGGTTCGGGTTCGCTCCTGGCAGCCAAGTTCTTTCACAGCGGGAGTCGATACGGTAGCACTAGGGGATCTACTGTATGCAGAACCCTCTCTTACCATGCACTATGACCGAACGAGGCTCTCTCATGTACTTCTGGTCGGCACTGCTGCATCGGCCTCTGCACGAGTACTTGTTCCACATGGGGGATGGGAGCTCTCAGGAGAGGTCAGTTGGGGTATACGCACCCTTTCCGATCACCGCCTGCAGCTGCTCGCATCTGGAGGGTACGGAGACATGCCAACAATTGCAGAATCGTCCATAGATGCCCGAGACGGCTATAGAACACTCCCATTTCAGAAGACGACCGCCGACACATGGGCAAGCGGGTCTGTGCGGTACGATATCCCCCTTTTCCATGGGTCTTGGGGCACTCCAGTGCTCACCCCCTACTGGGAGACGGGAGTGTTCTCTACTGAACTGATCGACAGGCAAGTATTCTATGGACCGGGAATCGGCTTCAGAGTCTATCTGAAACAGATTGCCCTCCCTGCAATGGGAGTGGACCTGGCTTACAATATCCCGGATGCCTTCTGGTCATTCAGCATAACCGTTGGCATGCCGTTATAAAGTAGTACATACCTACAGCGTATCAGGATCGCGTTGCTCCGCCCTGCACGACAGTTCGCCCAACAGTTCGTACAAGCGCATGCAGCAGAGAACAGGGAATACAGAAGCCACCCCAGAGAAGCATGGAAAGCTCATACCATAATGAACTACCCCGGTAGGGTTCTCCCCGAAGTCTGGAGAGCAGCGCGCTGTAGGGTATGCCGAACAGGTTACCGACCAGAATCACCTGAGTAGCAGCCAGGATGGCCTGTGCTCTCTCCTTGCCGTATTGGACCTCGATGGACCGATACGCCTCACGATCGGGTCTTCCGACTGTATCGGCAACATGCTGAGCAAACACGATCCCTTTCGCCTCCTCCGGCAGAACATGGGTAGTATCACCATTAAGCAGATCTGCGATCTCCTGCTCAGAGAGTCCCTCCTTGAGAGCCATGCGCGTATGAGCATAGGAACAGACGGCACATCCATTCACCTCCGTCACTGCGAGCATGAGTCGCTCGATGAATGCACTATCGACCATTTGTGTCTCTCTGTTCCTTTTCAGAGTTCGTAGTGCTCCCGGCAGATCGATCAACACTCGATACATGTCTGCATAGGAGAAGGTTCTCTTGTACCCTTGTCGATCTCTCTGTTCATGTGAAATTGCCATTCATTGCACCTCTTTCGGGAGAATATACGTACGAATGAGCTGGAGGGAAAGTCACTTTCAGATTCGTCGACAACTACGCCCCTGGAGACGTACACCCAAGAGAGATGACAAGCCCGTCATAATAAAAGCTAGGCCCTCCCTGAATGGGGAAGGCCTTCTGCTGTGAGTTCACTACTCACATACGTCGAGGATTTCTGTTCTGACAGCGATGATCTCGCTCCTCAACGGTTCAGTCTTGAGGCTACTGCAGTAGCCGTCGCTGCCGTAGGTTTGTATCGTGTATGCTCTATATTAAATATGCTTGACCAAGACCAAAGCCAGGGAGACGACACCCGCTACCACACCGAAGTACGTTGCAAACCAAGTAATCTTTTCCATGATGCACACTCCTTATTAGTTATTTTTTTATCTATTTGGATAATACTCATTTTACAAAATAAAATCAAGTGGATATCATAAATATTTTGTAAATATTTTGATACATACATGAAGATATCAATCTAATTATGATGATATACCCAATTTTCACTATTCCAAACATGAAAGATTCGAGTTTTTATCGGCATATTTCCATATGGCATAATGAAATCGTTTACATTCCCTTCCCTGAACAATCCACACCCGCTCTAAGACCACGTGTTTCAACAATTTACCCTTTACAAATCGGACTTTCCCGGCAAGACTGGTATACATGAAAAGACAAATCATCAAAGCCGAAGGACATCTGATCGATACGGGAATTCTTTCCACTATCTTGAACACCATCCTGACAAAGGGAAGCGACTATCGAATCATCGATTTCCAAGTAGGAAAGACTCCCGATGCGATATCCAAGTTGAGTCTCGAAATCTCCGGGAGCACCAGAGAGCACGTGGAAGCTCTAGTGGGAACCTTGAAACCATACGGCGTCTATCAACCAGAGACTCCACCGGCTCGACTTGAACCTGCAGACAAAGATATGCATGCACCGGAAGGGTTCTACTCGACATCGAATCACCGAACTGAAGTGTGGCATAACCAACGGTGGCACCCGGTAGAGCACCAACGTATGGATGGAGCTATCGTATACTATCCCGACAGTAACACCTTCGCATGCAGAAAACTACGTGACATACGCGCCGGAGAGTCGATCGTCTGCGGAAACGATTCTGTACGCGTCTATCCCGTGGAGGCTGAAATGCAGGCCATGGAGCGGAGTGAAGGACAGTTCGCATTCATGACTCAGGATGTCTCATCCGAACGGAGTGTCGAAGTTGCAGTGGATCACCTAGCATCCGACCTTCTCACCACGCGAAGCAAGGGGGGAAAGGTCGTGGTCGTCTGCGGCCCGGTGGTCGTACACACCGGTGGCGCCGACGCTCTCGCCTCGCTTATCAGAGCCGGATTCGTACAGGGCTTTCTCGGTGGGAATGCGGTTGCAGTGCACGACGTCGAACTGAGACTCTTCGGTACATCACTTGGCGTGAGTCTCGATACAGGAGCCGTCGTCGAACATGGCCACAGCCATCATATGCGCGCAATAAACCGCATACACGCCTGTGGCTCCCTAGAAGCTGCGATTAACCAGAACTTGCTTACTCAAGGCCTCATGTATGAGGTGATAACCAATAGAATCCCCTACTGCCTCGCCGGATCGATACGCGATGACGGGCCACTGCCTGAAACAGTCATGGACATGATTGAGGCACAAAACCAGTATGCGAAGATCATCGAAGGAGCCGATATCATCATCATGCTTGCATCCATGCTCCATGCGATCGGAACTGGAAACATGACCCCATCCTGGGTAAAGACGATCTGTGTGGATATCAACCCGGCAGTCGTTACGAAGCTGACCGATAGAGGGAGTGGACAGACCATAGGCATCGTAAGCGATGTAGGATTTTTCCTGAGGGAACTGAACAGAAAACTTGTGAACGACTAATCATCTCTGGCGAGCGGCATGCTCATGCAACGTGGACCTCCACGTCCGCGAACAAGTTCCGATCCACTTATCGGGAGAACCGTGATGCCGTTATCACTCAGAATCTCATTCGAAACTATGTTCCTCCGGTAGGTGATCACTTTTCCAGGCGCAATGGCTAGGGTATTCGTGCTGTCGTTCCACTGTTCTCTGGCACTGATGATCTTGTCCATTCCCCCACTCTGAATCAACCGAATCGCCGGCACCTTCAACACACGCGCCAACGCCCGCTTCAAACTCGGCTCCTCTGCTATCTGCAGAACATCGCCCGAACCCAGTCGCATGCTGAACACTTTGCAGGCATGCATGATTGGCCCATAGATGGTAAAAGCATCTCGATCGACCATGGTGAATACTGTATCTAGGTGCATGTAGGCTCTTGTGTAGGGTATCTGAACAACCAGTACCTCCTTCAGACCTTCGCCTCCTTCCTCCCGTGGTCGCATCATCGATCGTGCGAAAGCTTCTATCGCCCAGACCCCGGTTCGAGCGCTACTGCCCACCACAGCGCACTCCTCGTTTAACACCAGGACATCCCCACCCTCAATGCTGCTGCCATGACTGTAATCACTCACATGAGCACTCTCTGCAAACAGCCGGTGATGCTCGGCAATCAACGAGAGCAGCCAATTCTCCCTCCGTCTGGACTCGGTCTTCATGGTGTGAATCACCATGCTGTTTCCGACCACCGTCGCAGGGTCTCTGGTGAAATAAAGATTCGGCAAGGGAGAGATATAGTAGGGGTATGCTTCACGAATATAGTAGGAGAGTGTTCTGTGACGCACTTTACTATCGATCTCCGATTTCAGCAGACCACCGATGCAATACGATACCAACTTCTCCACTGTTGCAGCGCCAATGTGTTCTTCTATGCTCGCTTTCAGCGATGGAGAGAAGATCTGAGCCGACTCGACAAGGTGCGCTACTGCGAGCTCTCGCAGATCTGAGTTCTCAAGTACATCGGCAAGAAGATGCTCGATATAATGGACAGTGCACCCCTCCTCTCTGAGCAACTCAGCAAACTTATCATGCTCTTGCTGCATCTGTCCGAGATAGGGGATATCCTCGAAGAGCATCGAATCGAGGTATTGGGGTGTAAGCGATTCCAGCTCTCTCCCCGGTCTGTGCAGGAGAACCGAACGCAACCTTCCGACTTCACTCTGGACTCGTATGTGTTCCATATGCTCAAGCTTCCATGAAACTGTTGACCATGGCAAGAAGGAACTCCCGATCTGACGATGGTTCATAGAGTTGTTCGATGCGCGTTTTGACGCCCCCAAACAGATCCTTCGCATAGGCTCTCGCCTGTGTCAGCGCGCCCGATTTCTCAACCTCTCCGATGAGTTCCAGAATCTCCGCTTCGCTAGCGGCATACCCCTCGGATTGTGCTTTACCGAAGACCGAGAACAGGTGTTCATTCTTCTCCGGATGAAGTGTTGCGTAGAGGATGATCGGCAGACTCTTCTTGTTCTCCACAATATCGTCGCCTCTTCTCTTGCCCGGATTTCCCTTCTCGAGATTTATGACATCGTCTAGAATCTGAAATCCGAGACCGATCGTCTCCGCAATACTGCCAGCTTGAGCGATGGTCTCTTCGTTATCCGTTGCAACCGCCGCACCAAGTTCACTGCCCATCGCAGCGAGACACCCGGTCTTCAGTCGGCACATGGTCTCATAGGAGGAGATATCGGGAATGGTGTCTATCGTATGGTGCCAAGTGATATCCATCCCCTGTCCCAGGTGCACCCTTCTCATGTAACGGGCGTAGATTCGATACAATCTCAACCGGATCTCGTCTGGAACATCGGCTGTGTCGATTGCGAGAGTCGGCAAGTAGTAGAGGAGGTTACCAGCGTTTATGGAGATATCCACTCCATGCGTGATATGCGTAGCCGGTTTACCACGACGCATATCAGAACTGTCCTCTATGTCATCGATGATCAAGCTTCCATTATGGGGGAACTCAACAACCGAAACAAGTTGCAATGCGCGTTCGAAGGCTCGCTGTCCACCAAGCATGCGCGCAGTGAGCAACATGAGTAGGGGTCTCCACCGCTTCCCTCCTCGATAGACAAGGTCTCGAGCTGGTTCACAGATCGACTCGAACACGCGAAAGTCTCGGAACTGTCCAGAATCGACCCCCATGAGGTCGACCCACTCCCGCTCTATCTGAAGCGGTAACCACTTGTACAACTCTTTTTCAATATCTTCCAACCAAATCTTCATGAGCGGATTATAGAGGCTCGACTTGAACCTTGCAATGGTAAAATCCTGTATACAGATTACAGTTTGATTTGCCACAGCCCCAAGACTTTAGTATGATGTATGCATGGACACATTACTCTCGTTCAACGACTTTCTCGGTCCGAATACCGCTCAGTACATACAGGCACTCTTGCTTGTGGTGTTGGGGCTTATCATCCTCGGTATCGGAAACGTACTACTGAAAAGACGAATCAGGACTCTGGAGGAGAGGCATAACCTTACCGAAGAGACCAAGGAGAGAAAGTCGCTTCCCGTGTGGCGGTTCTTCCAACGTATTGCAGTCCCGCTGCTTTTCCTAGGGATTCTCTCTATTGCAGTGAGCATGGTCGAGTTTGATGAGAGAATACAGCGAACCGTACAGGTACTATTCTCGATTATCATGACGATCATCATCGTACGATCGGTGAACAAAGGGATCGAGTTGAGCTTTGCCAAGTATTTCGAGAAGGAGTGGAGCAATCACGATCATGAGAAAAACCTGAAACCACTCATATCGCTGGTGAAGTTCATCCTCTGGATTGTCGGATTGCTCTTCCTCCTTTCGAATCTCGGGCTCGATATCTCCACCGCTCTCGCCGGTCTTGGTGTTGGAGGTATCGCAGTCGCCATAGCGGCTCAGGGCATACTGGGCGACCTGTTCAGCTACTTTGTCATATTCTTCGATAAGCCGTTTGAGATTGGAGACTTCGTCGTGTTCGGCGATAAAGCCGGAATCGTCGAGCGAATCGGCATAAAGTCGAGTCGCATTCGTGTGCTCAGCGGTGAAGTGCTCATCATATCGAACTCCGATCTCACTGCTTCGAGAATCCATAATTACAAGCAGATGAAACGGAGAAGAGTCGTGTTCTCTCTGGGAGTCACCTTTGAAACCAAGCAGGAGCATGTGGAGGAGATACCATCGGTCATCCGTTCGGTGATCGAATCGGTGAGCACCATCGAAGGCGTTACGTGCGACAGAACCCATTTTCAGGCATTCGGCACCTACTCGCTCAACTTCGAGACCGTCTACTATGTACCATCTCCAGATTATGCCGTCTACATGGATGTCCAGCAGGAGATATACCAGAAGATTTTCCGGATCTTCAACGAGAAGGGGATAGAATTTGCCTACCCCACACAGAAACTCTATGCTGCTCAAGATGTACCTTTTACCGTTGCAACCAGTAATGAGCTTGCAGATTAGGATTTCTTTCATTCTTACAATAAGTACAATATCCTCTTTGCCTTCACTCCATAGTATGAGATAATGCAGTAACTTGGAGGATTCTATGGCTAAAGAGAATAAAGATAGGGATGGAAGAGATGTAACAACAAAAAAACCACTGACATCTACAAGCGGACGACCCATTGCGCACAATGAGAATATTCAGACTGCCGGAAAACGTGGCGGTGTCATGCTGCAGGACACGTGGTACCTCGAAAAAATGAGCCACTTCAACCGAGAAGTCATTCCTGAGCGACGCATGCATGCAAAGGGCTCGGGAGCATTCGGTACATTCACGGTTACCAAAGATATCACCCAGTGGTCGAAGGCTTCGTTATTCAGCGAAGTGGGAAAGAGCACCGATATGTTCGTGAGATTCTCGACGGTAGCCGGTGAACGGGGAGCTGCCGATGCCGAACGGGACATTCGTGGTTTCGCCATGAAGTTCTACACAGATGAAGGGAACTGGGATCTTGTGGGAAACAACACACCAGTATTCTTCTTCAGAGACCCTATGCTGTTTCCCGATCTCAACCATGCAGTGAAACGTGACCCACGAACGAACATGCGATCTCCTCAGAACAACTGGGATTTCTGGTCTATGCTTCCCGAGGCTCTTCAACAGGTAACGATTACTATGGGAGATCGAGGGATCCCCAAGAGCTATCGACACATGAATGGGTATGGCTCGCATACCTACTCACTGATCAATGCACACAATGAGCGTGTTTGGGTTAAGTTCACCTTCAAGACACAACAGGGGATCGAATTCCTCACCGATGCTGAGGCCGCGGCTATCGTTGCCGACGATAGAGAGTCTCACCAGAAGGACCTGTTCAACGCAATAGACCGAGGCGACTTCCCGCGTTGGACCATGTATGTACAGATCATGACTGAGGAACAGGCGCTGAACCATGCAGACAACCCATTCGATCTCACGAAGGTCTGGTACCACAAAGAGTATCCTTTGCACGAAGTCGGCTACTTTGAACTGAACCGGAACCCCGACAACTACTACATGGATGTAGAACAGTCTGCGTTCAATCCAGCAAATAGTGTACCGGGAATCGGATATTCACCCGATCGCATGCTTCAAGGCCGACTCTTTGCGTACGGCGATGCACAGCGGTATCGACTCGGGGTAAACCATTACCAGATTCCGGTGAACAAAAGCAAGGTGGAGAGCAACCACTTCCATCGCGATGGCATGATGCGTGTTGACGGTAACTATGGTGGAACGGTCCACTACAATCCCAACTCCTATGGCGTGTGGAAGGATCAGAATGAATTGGCCGAACCACCACATGATGGACAAGGGGCTACAGATACCTACGATTTCCGTGAAGATGATGATCACTACTATGAGCAAACTGGTAAATTGTTCAACATCATGAAGGCCGATGAACAGAAACGATTGTTCGAGAATACAGCTCGCAATATGCAGGGAACGACTTTAGATATCCAGAAACGGCATATTCGTCACTGCTACCTCGCCGACCCTGCTTACGGGGAAGGAGTTGCTCGTGCACTGGGCGTGGACATGTCGACAGTCGATATGGAAGACACCTATGGAGCTCGCGCATAGAGCTCGCTTACTAGTGAGACCGGTCGAACTACTTCGATCGGTCTCTTTTCTCCCCATTTCTCTCCGTTGCATAGGGCTTTGCGTGCACCGATCTATTCAACCGATATGTAGCCATCATTGCTGGAGACTGTTTTTGTGCCATGGAGGTTCAGATGAACGGAGGCCGAGATACGAAACAGCTCGCTGCAGAGAGAGTAAAGCCTCCTCCAATACAGATTCGCACCGTACTGCTCTCCTCTCTGGTGTTTCTTCTGATAGCAGGTGTCACTACAGCCTACCTTGGGAATCTCAGCAAAGATGTTGTTGCATACGATAGATTGCAAGCCCGAATTCAACTGGAGGGCTTGCAGACAAATCTGTACTATTTCCTTGGGTCCCAGTCCACTCTCGGCAAATTCATCACCATCAGCGAATCGGAATCTTCTGTCCTGCATGAGTCGAGAACACTGTACGATCTAGTACCGGATATCATTCAGCTCACAAGCAGTTCCGGAGCCCTGCGCGCAGGTGCCCACATGATTCATGGAACCATCGTGGAGACCTGGTCGGTCTCGCAAGGCGATCAAACCAATACCATCTCTCAGATCCTGCAGAAGGTCTGTACACAGGAGAATCATGAGGGGAGATTCATCTGTGGCCCGTATCGAGTCGAGGGATCGGAAAGCTGGATCATTAGCTACCTACCCATAGAGCATGGGCATGCAATAGCTCTTGGCTACGATTTTGGGGCGCTCCTTGAACAGATGGGATATGCCGATATACCTCCATCGCTCTCTCTGCTTCCGAGCATGGGACACGCAAGGTGAATCGATATTCGTCTGTGAGAATGACTGGATACTGGACCAGTCGTATATCTCTATCGAAATAAGCCCTTCAAACTTGCATTGGGAGATAGATGTATATCCTCACGATGGATGGCGATGGTGGAATGCAAGCATGACGACAACGGCAATCTTTGGAATGCTGCTTGCGACCTCTTTTGGAATAATCACGTATAGAAGCGGAACACAGATAATGCAGGCTTCGAGAGAGCTCATGCAGGATCAGCTCACTAGTACGCTGAACAAACGAGCATTCTCCCGTGTCCTGAGCGGTGAGATCTCACTGCACAACACTTCTGGAGGGAATTTCGTCCTCGCCATTGTGGATATCGATGATTTCAAGCGTCTGAACGACGACTGTGGTCACCTGGCAGGGGATCGCGCTCTGGTCATGCTGGCAGAACACATCAAGGCAAATCTTCGCTCCTACGATGTAGTCGCCCGCTTCGGAGGGGATGAATTCGTCTTGGTTCTTCGTCATCTCGGACCGAAGGATTCCTCACACAAGATCATTCAGACAATCTTCGAGAGGATCATGACGACCGCGCTCCCATACGAGAATGACCATGAGGCAATGCATATCAGTATGGGAGCAGCATTCTGGCCCGAAGATGCAGTGGAAGCAGAGGACCTCTTTGCTGTTGCAGACAAGCATCTGTATCGAGCAAAAAGCCTCGGAAAAAGCAGGCTGTGCTTTGCAGACGATGAGAAAATCTCAAAGACGTAACAAGTGCAACCATCTTTTTATTTTGTATGGATATAGAAGGACCTTTGAGCGAGCATTGATGTTATTCTTTATACGTGTTATAATTAGGTTATTCAATGAAAGAATAGTTGCTACTGATTCAGAGCAATCGTTCGAACACAGACCCTCTGTGCATGCCTTTGTGCGTGCTTGAAAACGTGGAATCTTCGACCGGTTCCCGACATCGCAGAGGAGACAATATAGGGGAATACCCATGAAATTCACAGATGCCGAACAACAGATCGTAGACCGCTTCGATTCCGATATCAGTCTTGACCGATGGAGGGACTGGAAGTGGCAGCTGAAACATTGCATCAAGGATATAGATACCTTTGAAAAACTGCTCGACTATACCCTTCCTGAAGAGAAGAGGAAGGATTTTGAAGCGACCATTGAGAAATTTCCAATGTCGATAACTCCGTATTACCTGTCACTCATCGATACCGATTGTATCGAGGACGATCCCATTTTCAAGCAGTCTTGTCCTGATATCCGTGAACTCGACATAGCAGACTATGATATGGAAGATCCGCTCCATGAAGATGCAGATAGTCCGGTAACTGGAATCACACACCGGTATCCCGATCGAGTCCTGTTCCTCATAAGCAATACATGTGCAATGTACTGCAGACACTGTACGCGAAAGAGAAAAGTCGGCGATGTAGACAGTATTCCGAACCGGGATCAGATTGAGACTGGTCTTGAGTATATCCGCAACACCCCACAGGTACGAGATGTTCTCCTCAGTGGTGGTGATCCCCTCATGCTCTCGGACTCCTATCTCGAGTGGATTCTCTCGGAACTCCGCGCGATCGAACATGTGGAGATCATCCGAATCGGTTCACGGATTCCGGTGGTTCTCCCCTACCGGATCACAGACGATCTCGTTCAGATGCTCAAGAAGTACCACCCGGTCTGGCTCAACACGCAGTTCAACCATCCAAGAGAGCTCACAAAGTCCTCACGAAAGGCAATCGATATGCTCGCCAATGCAGGAATCCCCTTGGGAAATCAATCGGTATTGCTGAACGATGTGAACGACTGCCCAAGAATCATGAAGCGACTGGTGCAGAAACTCACCTACAGTAGAATTCGCCCCTATTACCTCTATCAGTGCGACCTCTCAGAAGGGTTGTCCCATTTTAGAACTTCAGTCGGAAAAGGGATCGAAATCATGGAGAGTCTCAGAGGGCATACGAGCGGATTCGCAGTCCCTACCTATGTGATCGATGCACCTGGTGGCGGTGGAAAGATCCCGGTTGCACCGAACTATCTACTCTCTTGGTCAACGAATAAGGTCATTCTCAGAAATTTCGAGGGCGTGATCACTACCTACCGCGAGCCGGATAACTATCGCTCGGTGCAGTGTGACCGTGACTGTGACAACTGCTCACTCGAATTGCAGATGAACGACTCTGACGAGTACAAGGCATTTGGTATCGAGAAACTCCTATGCGATTACGATGATAGCTACTCAATGACACCCGAAGGGCATGTGAAAGCCGTAGATGCCTATGCGGAGCAGAACAACGATGCCTAGCCACACCGATACCACCGAGATTCTGCATGGTGCAACCATACAACATGGCAAGAAGAACAATAGGATTTACCTCATGGATCTTGCCGATGCAGAAGTACAGCTATTGATTCCGGATCTCATCTCTTTGGCAACGGAGAATGGCTATGGGAAGATCTTCGCCAAGATCCCACAGTCGAAAGGGGCAGGTTTTACAGAGGCTGGATTCACCCTCGAGGCAAAGGTCGAGCGACTGTATGGAGGAGAGGACGATGGTCTGTTCTTGGCGTACTACCTAGACCGAGACCGTAGAGAGGAGGCTGTAAAGGCAAAATACGATCGGGTGCTCAACCTAGCACGCTCGAAACAGACGAGTGGTCCGAACTCCCCTTCTCACTCGGTTCGACTATGCACTGAAGCAGATGCAGAGCACATGGCGAATCTCTACCGTTCTGTATTCGACTCCTACCCATTTCCGATTGACGATCCTGCATTCATCGTACAGTCCATGCAAGAGGGAACCATCTATGGAGGAATCGAAGATCAGGGAATCTTAGTTGCCTTGGCCTCGGCGGAGTGTGATTTCTCTCCTCATGCATTGTATGCGGAGATGACCGACTTCGCCACGAAAAAGGACCACCGTGGAAACGGGTATGCACTGAGTCTCCTCGCGTTTCTCGAACGTGTCGCTCATGATCGGGGCATACGAACGCTCTACACCATAGCACGCGCTATCTCACCAGGTATGAATATCACGTTCGCGAAGAGCGGCTACCGATACGGAGGCAGACTTCGCAACAACACCGATATCGGAGGAGATATCGAGAGCATGAATGTGTGGTATCGTCCAGAGTCTTGAGTGACTAGCTCAATTCAACTCAGCTGTACCTGTGAAACAAACCACTGGTGCAGCTGTGAGTTGGTTGCAATGATGTTGCTGTGCCAATCTTTGACATCCTGTGTATCAAGAGGTGATATCACGCCTCCGGCCTCTTCAAGGATGACCACTCCCGCAGCAATATCGTGATAACCGAGATTGAACTCTATGAATGCATCGGCACGTCCGTGGGCGACATAACTCAGGTGTAGAGCTGCAGATCCATAATCGCGCATCTCCCCCGAGTCTGCACACAGGGTTTCAAACAGTTTCAGATAGTCGTCCATACGCTCTCGCTTCCGTAGCGGGGGCGAGAGGAACATGACTGTCTCATGGACATCGGTGATCTCAGACACGGAAATCCGTGTCCCGTTGAGCCAGGCTCCTGCTCCTCTCTGTGCACTATACATCTCATCGAGTAGCGGATCATAGACGACACCCAGTACCGGGTGCCATCGATTCTGTTCGAAAGCGATGCTTATCGTATAACCGGGAAGACCATGAATATAGTTCGTGGTTCCATCGATAGGATCGATGACCCAGGTCCCCCCATCGCCATGGCGTTCAAACCCCATCTCCTCGCCAAGGAAATTATCCTCGGGAAATCGTGTGTGCAGGTAGTCCTTGATAAGACGCTCAGATTCCACATCCATGACGGTGACGAAGTCATTCTTTCCCTTCACCGTCGTTTTCAACCCTTCCGAGGGTCCTTCAATCAATAATGCTCCGGCACGGCGAGCGGCCTCTTTTGCAGCCTCCAGCCGATTTGCAAGATCTTCTTTTGTCATGTATGTAATCCTTTTTACGTAGGTACTCTATGTTCATATACGAGATTGTCTCACCATATCACAACTTTTGTTGCATTCCTACCAGGGGCTCAGCTATACTGACGTTGGAGGAAATAAATGACTATTACCGTTGCGTATAGAACCATGACCGGGCATAGCAGGAAAATTGCGGTTGCTGTAGCCAAAGCACTGAATGTAGAGGCCGTCGATATCAAGAAACAACCCGATATCGGAGATTCCGATATGCTGTTCATAGTCGGAGGCATATATGGGGGAGCTAGTAATCCCGATCTGGTAAAATTTGCTGAGAGCCTCGATTCGAGTAGAATTAAGCGTGCAGCGCTTATAACTTCTTGCGCCAGCAGAAAGTTCTTTCAAAAAGAGGTCAGAGCTGCACTGGTCGCTCGCGGAATCGATGTCGTGACCGAAGAGGTCGTCTGTTGGGGGAACTTTCTGTTCTACGGATTGGGTCACCCCAACAAAACCGATTTCGATGCAGCCATCAATTTCGCAAAAAAATACCTATAATCCACATATCACTGCTCTGACTCGCCCTCCATACATATCGGTGTCACAGATTGGCACCTTTTGTGTCATTTTTACATTTTTTAGTCAACTCATCAGGAAATTCATGGTACCATGGAAGAAAAGAACGTAGTTGGAGGTGTGATTCATGAAACATGCAAAAAAATATCTGGGGCTATATGCTCTCGTGGTACTACTGGCACTTGCACTGACAGGTTGCTCATCACTGCTCGGACCTAGCAGGCCTGTATACTCCTATCCTACGGGCCCGACGACTTCGGAAGCACCCCAGGAGACACCCCCTGCACCAAGTCCACCTCCTGCTCCGAGTCCACAACCTAGTCCTGAGCTCGTTCCTGAGCTGGAACCTCCAAAACCCGCCACCCCTCCAGAGCAGTACATCTACAAAGCCGATTCTCGCGGTATCGTGAATATTTCCCTCGATGAGTGGCCGTTCAAAGTGGAACTTCGCGATCCACTGCTGATCATATTCGATGCACAGGAGAGTGGAACCTACGAAATCTCGCACAACGATTTTGCACGATTCCCTCTCTATATGAGTCTCTATAGTTTCTCGGAAGAAGACCCATTGGCAGATAATATTGTCGATGGAGAACCGGTACAGTCGTTCACGGTCTCTCTGGAGAGAGGAGAGTCGTATATATTCGGTATCGGTCTGCTCACTCCTCAGGACCTGCTCAAGACGAGTGGATTCAGCATACGATTCCTCGGTGCGACTCAGGCGCCACAATCCGAGTATGCCTGGGTAGAGACGCCTCACCCCCATACCTACGACGTACCCGTCCCAGAGGTGGAGCCACTTGACTACGATATCGAATTCGAAACAGTGAAGCCGATCACGCAGCTTAGATATCAGGCGCAGGGTTCAGTCGACAAGGCAGTAGTCATGCAGCCGTTCTCAAATCCTTCAGTCGAAAGTAGATCCGAGTTGAAGGGAAATATCGAAGGAGTTCTGACTAAAGCGGATAGCCCCTACTATGTATCCGGAGATATCACCATACCAGCAGGGAAGACGCTGACGGTCGAACCTGGTGTCATTCTCAGATTCGCTTCGAACAGATCGCTTACCGTAAAAGGAGTGCTTGATGCTCAAGGTATAGCCGGTGAGGAGGTGGTGTTCACCAGTGAAAACAGTACAGCTGCCGGTCAGTGGAACGGCATCATCTTCGACAATGGTAGCAAAGCAACGCTTGAGCACGTAAGAGTGCTCTATGCTGGACAGCAGAAGGTCGTAAGTGGTGCTTGGAGAAGTGCGTCACTGTATGCTTTGGGAGATGCAAAACCGAACATACACCGAAGTCAGATCGCACATGGCGCAGGAGACGCCCTCATACTGAGCGGTTCTGCTGCACCGGAAATCATAGAATCCGATATCCTGGACATGCAAGGATATCCTGTCCGAACAATTACACCCAATGCACAACCACAGACACTCTCAGGCAACCGCTATGAGCAGATTACCAACCATGGGATCCTACTGGACTTCAACCAGGTGTCGAACAACGCGGATATCACACTGAAGGCTCTCGGCGATGCGCTACCCTACTTCACCAATGGTCTGCACGTGCGAGAGGGTACGACTGTGCGACTGGAGGCCGGTACGGTACTGAAGGTGGGACAGAACAAGGCTATCCTCGTAGATGGCAAACTCATCTCCTCGGGAGTGTCCGGCAAGCCGGTGTTCATCACCAGCATATTCGACGACATTGCCGGTGACACCAATGGCGATGGTTCAGCGACCAAGGGAGAGCCGGGACAGTGGCAGACACTCGTGGCACAGAACAAGGGTACTGTCGAACTGACCGGTACCCGGGTAAGCTATGCAGGTAAGGAACTGGTCATTTCCGGTGGTTGGAGAAATGTAGCGATTGCAAGTGTCGGAGACGCTAGCGTGACACTGAACGAAAGTGAAGTTGCCGACATGCAGGGCGATCTATTCTTCCTACACAACAGAGGAGCTCTTTCGGTAACTGACTCATTGCTCAGCGATGGGCAGTGGATCGTGCGAACCAACTCCTACGATTCGCTTCCTGAGACACTCTCAGGCAACCGCTATGAGCAGATTACCAACCATGGGATCCTACTGGACTTCAACCAGGTGTCGAACAACGCGGATATCACACTGAAGGCTCTCGGCGATGCGCTACCCTACTTCACCAATGGTCTGCACGTGCGAGAGGGTACGACTGTGCGACTGGAGGCCGGTACGGTACTGAAGGTGGGACAGAACAAGGCTATCCTCGTAGATGGCAAACTCATCTCCTCGGGAGTGTCCGGCAAGCCGGTGTTCATCACCAGCATATTCGACGACATTGCCGGTGACACCAATGGCGATGGTTCAGCGACCAAGGGAGAGCCGGGACAGTGGCAGACACTCGTGGCACAGAACAAGGGTACTGTCGAACTGACCGGCACCCGGGTAAGCTATGCAGGTAAGGAACTGGTCATTTCCGGGGGCTGGAGAACCACAGCACTCGCTGCCACAAGAGATAGCTCGGTAGCCCTGAGAAACAGTGAGATCGTGGCCAGTGCAGGAAACGCAGTCCATGCGTTCCAGAACGCTAGAGTTGTCCTGAATAACGTCGCCCTTGAACGTATTGAGAAGATGGGTGTCCAACTTGCCGATAATGCAACGGCTGATGCCCGGCAGACCTGGTGGGGAGCAACTTCAGGCCCCACACATGCAAGCAACCCAAATGGTTCTGGACTTGAGATCAGCGACGGTGTGAACTATGCCCCACATCTGACAAGAAAACCTTCGCTGTAGAGAAGACTGGAGATTTCCAGGGTTGCCACAGAAAAGTGGCAACCCTTTCTGTGTCAGGAGGATACAGGTGCCGAACAGCGTATGGTTCTTGCACTGTACAGACCGAGCGACATATAGAGTGCACTTACGATAAATACCACCGAATACCCTACAATGCCTATGAGAGCACCTGCTGCTAGGGGGTAGATCACCTGCATGATCGATCCCGCTCCGGAAAGGCCTGTGTAGACAGCGCGGTTCTCATTGGTCGAGATCTCCAGCAATATGCCAGAAGAGAGAATCTGATTCAGTGTATGGCTCGTCCCACTGAAGAGGAACACAAGCGCATACCACAGAGGATGGGCAGGAACCAGAAGAGCAATAAGCGGAGTCCCAAGACTGACAAGCACAAAGACATAGATCAGTGAACGATACCGTTGATCGGTGGAGAACAGATTGAGCAGGATGTTCGTACCCAGACTTCCTGCCATCTGTACAAGGAGAAAGGTTCCTATCAAATTCCCGTCCACGGGAAACTGTGTCCGTCCGAAGAGAATGAGAAACGGGAGAAGAGAGGCTACAATACCGGTGGTGTTTATGAGAAAGAGATACTTTCTGAAATCCCCATCGTACTTGAGCACCGACCAGAACATGGACCACTTCTCTCGTAGATTCTGTCTTTTAGGAGCCTGCGAGACTGGCTCCACAATCATCCAGAACCCTATGGTTCCAAGCAGGAGCAGTGTTCCGGCCAACAGGTAGAGAAGACTGTAGTTGTCGGGATATGCAACATTGCCGAGTATCACCTTCACCAGCAATGCTGAAAGAATCACCCCTATACTGGATATGAGTTGCTTCACCACCAGAAGCCGTTTCCGCTTCTCCGGGACAATGACTTTGCCCATGATATCGGTATAGGCAATGTTCGCGTATGCACCACTAAAAGAGAACACCGTCATGACGGAGATAATTGCCCAGATCTTCCAAGTGGACGCTCCGGCCAATGTCCGAATAAACAGACCGAGCAGCAGCAATGACGCAACACGAATATAAATGCCGACCAGCAGAGCACCCCGTTTTCTCTCCAGTGGCACAATCATGCCCGCGAATACCAGTTGCATGAATTTAGTTCCACCGACCATGATACCGCTGAGCAAACCCAAGTGAACAGCGGTACCACCGGCCTCTGCAAGGAGGTTCGGCACGACTGTGTTCACATCGATAAAATTGAGTGTAAGAGCAAGAAACAGTGCATGGATCAGAAATCCAGTAAAGTTCCGCTTCTGAGCACGCTCGGTCGCATGCTGTGCATCTTGTACTGTATTCACACCCGCCTCCGGATATCAAACTACCAATTCATTTCCCGATAGGCAACATCAGTGACTTGCAATTTTCGTCTCGCTACCGTATAAAAGCAGTAGCGCTGTATATCTACCTGCGCTGTCCAGTCACGTTCCAAGATACTAGTATTGAGTTCCTGTACGAAATCCAGATGATTGACGAGGGTGTAGTCGTGAACGTACCGCAGATTAGCAACACTTCTGTTGTAAAGAAACTCTTGCTCTCTTTTGTCGTGTTCTCCCTTTTGATCCTTGCGGTATTGGGAATGGAACTCTACAATTTTTCGAAGACATTGGAAGCGGTACGCTGGAGCAATCACTCCTTCGAGGTGATCCAACATACAGAATCACTTCGCAGCAATGTGACTAGAATTCTCCTCCTTGCTCAGGACTACAGTGTGAACCCAGACCCAGCACTGATCAGTGAAGCAGAGCAAGAGTTAGACCAATTTCACCAGCATATCATTGCACTCGAAGAGCTCACTGCCGACCAAGTAGAACAAAGAAAAAGAGCTGTACTGATCAAAGCAGAATTCTCAGAATGGATCGAAACGAGCATCGCTCCGCTCTGGGAGGGTACGGTCGACACCCACTCGGAAATGTATGTGACACACAATGTGGAACTCATGGGGGACATTGAACAAGCGTTGTTCGATTTCACCGAGCTGGAACACTCGCTTCTGCTTGAGCGACAACAGATTCTCATCCACTCCATCCGAGTTTCGATCGTGGTACTGATCACCGGTTCGTTCATCCTTATGGTATTGTTCGCTTTCATGACCTATGGCGGTATCAAGAACACGCAAAAGGAGGCTCGTGCAAGAGAAGAGGCTGAGCAGACGATTCGCGATGCACATGAGTCACTCTCAGGAGTCATAGAGGCGACCAATGTCGGGACATGGATCTGGGACCTGAGAACCGGGATCTCCGAGTACAATGACCGCTGGG
>Ga0334899_1001634_pt1 | contig 20684 bp, 16 predicted proteins | sample GraSluR3_MG_FD_207219 | JGI IMG/M metagenome (GOLD analysis project Ga0334899, IMG submission 207219) | Sludge microbial communities from methane-producing bioreactor in Wageningen University, Netherlands - Granular Sludge_8_08-R3 | ecosystem: Engineered > Bioreactor > Anaerobic > Unclassified ...
TATCCGGGATTGGTTTTCCAATTGCACTGGCATATAAAAATAAATAAGTTTCTCTTTTAGCGTTATATTCTTTAATTAATCTAATTAATTCATCTTCGAGTTCTGATGCACTCATTTTTCTCTCAATGTATTCATTCATAAGCCCCATTTTATCCCTCATTTTTTTAATGTGTTTAAGCAGAAGCCCACTCTTCACAAACTCGATTAGCCTGCTCTAATACTGTTTTAACAGCTAACTTTTGTTTGTCTGGTGGATAACCATATTTTTTCAGTATCCTCTTAACCGCTACTCTCATCTTTGCCTGTACGCTCTCACGTAATGTCCAATCAATAGTTATGTTGCTTTTTATAGCTTTAACTAATTCCATGGCAATTTCTCTGAGTACATCATCTCCCAAGACTTGCACTGCACTATCATTAATACCAAGAGCATCATAAAATGCTAGTTCATATTCGGTTAATCCCAAATCTTCCCCTCTATTTTGTGCTTCCCTCATCTTCTTGGCTAATTCTATTAATTCTTCTATAACAACCACCGCTTCAATATTCTTGTCATGATATTTTTTGATGGTCTTTTCCAACATATCGGTGAATGAACGGGCTTCTATAACATTTTTACGTGAAATAGTTTTTATCTCATCATTAAGTAGTCTTTTTAGTAATTCCGCCGCAGTGTTCTTATGTTCCATATCCTTAACTTCTAGGAGAAATTCATCTGAGAGTATGGATATGTCTGGTTTTTTAAGACCGGCTAATTGGAATAGATCTAAAACTTCATCAGATACTAAGGCCTTTGATAGGATCTGTTGTATGGCCATGTCAACATCTTCAACTTGTTCAGCTGAAGGTGTTGTAACTTTAATTATGTAATTTTTAACAGCTTTAAAAAATGCTAAATCATCCCTCATCTTTAATGCTTGTGGGTGTGGCACCGCCAATGAAAAAGCTTTAGATAATTCGTTTACGTATTTCATGCAACGTTTTTTACCATTTTCCTGGCCCAATACAAAGTCTGCACCATTGCGCATAAGATTTAGTTTCTCGGCTGTGTTAGCTTTCTGAAAACCTTCATAGTTGAATTTGTGGAATAGTCCGGTGACTATTTCATATTTTTCCATCATTATAGCCACGGCTTTTACCTGATCAAACGTGATCTCTCCACGTCCACCACCTTCAGTATATTGGGAAAGGGCCTTTTTAAGTTCATTGGCAATTCCCAGATAATCAACAATTAATCCTCCCTGTTTGTCCTTGTAGACTCTATTAACCCGGGCTATGGTTTGCATTAGTCCATGGCCCTGCATAGGTTTGTCAATGTACATTGTGTGTAAGCTGGGGACATCGAAACCTGTAAGCCACATGTCTCTTACTATTACTAATTTTATAGGTGAATTAGGGTCACGGAAATGGTCCCCTAATTGTCTTCTTCTTTGTTTGTTTCGTATATGTGGCTGCCAATCCAATGGATCGGTGGCGCTGCCTGTCATAACTACTTTTAAAAAGCCGTATCGGTCATCATCATTGTGCCATTCAGGCCTAAGTTTAATAATCTCTTTGTATAAGTCTATACAGATGCGTCGACTCATACATACAATCATTCCTTTACCTTCTTGTTCATTGTACCTGGCTTCAAAGTGATTTACAAGATCTTTAGCTATTTTTCTGATGCGTGTCCTGCTGCCTACAACTGCTTCCATCCGGGCCCATTTGGTTTTGAGTTTTTCTTGACTCTCTATCTCCTGACCTTCAGTAACAAAATCAAACTGAGGATCAATATGTGGTTTCTCATCTTCCTTTAAGTCCAATTTAACCAATCGGTTTTCATAGTAGATCCGGACTGTGGCCCCATCCTCCACTGCCTGTTCAATATCGTAAACATCAATATAATTACCAAATACTGCTACGGTGTTTTTATCACCACGCTCTAAAGGTGTACCAGTAAATCCAATAAAAGAAGCATATGGTAAAGCATCGCGCATGTGCCGGGCAAAACCATCAATAAAATCATATTGACTACGGTGGGCCTCATCAGCTATAACCACAATATTTCTACGCTCGGATAGTGTGGGATATTCGGTCCCCTTCTCTGGGAGAAACTTCTGGATAGTGGTAAATACAATGCCACCACTTGCCACTTTAAGTAATTCTTTTAGGTGTTCTCTATTTTCTGCCTGTACAGGTTCTTGTCTTAAAATGTTTTGTGATTCTTTAAAGGTGCCAAATAGTTGATCATCCAAATCGTTTCGATCAGTCAAAACCACCAAAGTAGGATTATCCATTTCCAGTACCAGTTTACCAGCATAGAAAGCCATGATTAGGCTTTTACCTGAGCCTTGTGTGTGCCAGACCACTCCACATCTTCGATCTCCCATGGGGCTGGCGGCTTTTATGGTTGCATCTACGGCTTTATTTACGGCGTGGTACTGGTGATATGCGGCTAATTTTTTATTTATCGTGGATTCAGAATCATCATACACAATGAAATGATGTACTAGATCCAGTAAGACATTCTTGTTGAACATTCCTCTTATAAGGACTTCCATTTCCAACATAGTGGTTAGTGAATCTTTTTCCCCTTTGATGGTTTTCCAAGGCATGAAACGTTGAATATCACTGGTTAGGGTGGCTGCACGTGCCTCCATACCGTCACTTATCATTAATATCTCATTAAAATGGAATAAACTAGTTATTTCGGATTTATATGTTTGCAATTGATGATATGCTTTATCTAGGGTTGCTTTCACATCTGCTGGATTTTTAAGTTCAACCACTACTAATGGTAAGCCATTAACAAAAAGAACAATATCTGGTCGGCGGTTATGATCATTTTCTATGACGGTGAACTGGTTTACTGCCACAAAATCATTATTTTCGGAATTATCAAAGTCAAAAAGCCATACTTTATCATGGATAATCATACCATCTTTCCTGTATTCAACGGTCACACCATCAGTCACCAACTGATGAAAATTGAGATTATTTGTTAATAGATCTGGACTGTCAGTCCGTAAAACTTTTTTAACAGTTTCTTCCTTAGCTATTGCCGGGATATCAGGGTTTAAACGGTATACTGCATCTCTCAATCTACCAGTTAATACTACGTCACTGTAAAGTTCTCTCATTGGTTGTGGCCCGTCTGGTGATATATCTGGGCCGTGTAGGATCTCGTAACCTAATTTTTCTAGGATTTCAAGTGTTAGGTATTCTACATCATCTTCAACAGGGACCAAACTCATTTTTCATCCTCCAATGGAATTCTTATTTTTCCAGACATTAATTTAGGAAGAAGAGAATCTCTAATTTGAGATAAATTTTTATTTTGTGCATTTAATGAAGTTCTCATTTCAAGTATGGGGTGAAGAAAATTATTAAATTCTAATAAGATTTCATCCGAAGGTTTTATGAGTTCCCAACTTCTAAGAAATTTAAGACTAAAGAAGCGTTGCGTGGTTCCCGAAGAACTGTTTACCATTTTTTTAACTGTTTTTGGATAAAGGAAATATAAATAAATAAAGCTAGAGTATATTGGCTTTAAAGGTTTGAACAAAGCAACATTTTTTATGCTAAACTCAAAATCTTGGTCAACGAATGTTGCAGTTCCCAATGTTCCAATATTAGAAAATATAGTGTCCCCTTTTTCAGGTTTACTTCGCATCATAACTTTTTGATGTTCTTCAGGGGAAATTTTGTAACATTTTGAAAAATCTATGAATCCATTGATGATGTGTCTACCTGTAACTAAATAGTACCCTTCATAATCAGGACTCGGAGAATCGTGAGTACCATCAATAACCTTAGAACAGATATCTGAAAGTTTTGTAACTTTCCAACCATTAGGTATCTTGCCTAACTCTGAATCAATCATTTCCCCGCCAGTTGACTTGTATGGCTGGCCATTCTCATCAGGAAACATAAAATCTATAAACCAATGCCTGAAAATAGCCTGACCCAACGCCTCCAAAGTCCGATTCATCTCATTATTAAGTTCAATTTTATTATCTAAATCAGAAAGTACTTTGGAAATTAAATATTGTTCATCTTTTGATGGATAAGGTACAAAAGATTTTTCAATTATATCTGGATTGAAGGAGGGGTAAGCAGATGTATGAGATTCAGCTATTGCAGTAAGATATTCTGTATATTTATCTGTTGTTAAATAATAATAAAGAAATTTTGGATTGATTTTTTTAGCTGAAATTACTGCAAAGCCAGTGGAAGCTACCGTATTTGATTTGGCCTTATTGACAAATGCATAATGTTTTAAATTAGGCCGAACCGTAGAAATTAAAATATCATCATCTTTAACTATCCTTTTAGCCCTAGTAGGAGCTTCAGATAATGATATAATTTGCATATCATTTATTATGCCTTTATCCACAGAGGCTATATCTATATACTTTATTAATCCAAGTTTTGAATTCTTTTTTATGCTTGATTCATTTATATTAGCAACATCCGTAACTGTTTTTAAATCCCAATCATCTGGGATTAATCCTATTTCAGTTTCTTTGAATCCTTTAGTCATGGTCACCCTCCTCAAACTTACTACTTGGCAACCATGTAAGGGATTTTGTGCCGGGTTCTTCACCTACTTTAAAGTTTAAAAATAAGCCGTATTGATATTTTAAATCTTTAATGAACATTTTAATTTTTTCAATATCACATTTAGGATTATTTGAGTTATTTGATTTTTTGATTTCAATTACCAGTAAATTATTCTTGCTGCTCCGGTGGTGGATGATTATATCGGGATAAACAGTCTTTGCATCAGTATCGTCTGATTTTAGCTTATTTTTTATGCATAGATTTTTCCAGTTTTTTATTCTCTTAACATCATCATGATTGTCTCGGTTATATTCACAATCCACATTCCAATCATCAAACTCTTGCTGTAAATATTCAGCCAATTTATGAGATATGGATCTTTCATTAGCATTAGCGGATAAAAGGAAGATATCATTCTTGAATAACTTGTTAATGGCCTTATTGACTTTAGATTTTAATTCTTCCGGTTGAATAAAAACATTCTCAGATCTCATATCCTAACCCCTTGAGATTGTTCCTGATTTCTTCTTCCAATCTTCGGGATTCCTCGAATTGTTGGGCTAGTTCCTTGGTGAGTTTAAGCATTTTTTCCTCAAATTCCTCGGGGTCTTCTTCTTCCTCAGCAAAACCTACATAACGCCCAGGAGTGAGTATGAAGTCATGTTTTTTAACCTCATCTAATGTGGCAGACTTGCAGAATCCACGCACATCCTCATATTCCCCACCTTCACCTCTCCAACTATGATATAAATCAGCGATCTGTTGTACATCTTCATCAGTTAGTTCTCGGTGTGTACGGTCTGCCATGTAACCCATCTTACGAGCATCAATAAAAAGTATCTCACCTTTACGATTCCTGAAACTACCATTCTCCTTATCCCTTGATATGAACCATAAACATGCAGGTATCCCGGTGTTGTAGAATAGTTGTGATGGAAGTGCCACCATACAATCCACTAAATCATCTTCCACTATTTTTTCCCGAATTTTCCCCTCAACTCCCCCAGCAGACATGGATCCATTGGCCAGTACGAATCCAGCTATTCCGGTGGGTGCTAGGTGATGGATGAAGTGTTGTACCCAGGCAAAGTTAGCATTTCTCTTAGGTGGAGTTCCATATCTCCATCGTACATCATCTTCCAATAGTTCAGCCTTCCAGTCCTTATCATTAAAAGGGGGATTAGCAAGGATGTAGTCAGATTTTAGATCCTTATGTTTGTCTTCGATGAAGCTGTTTCCCCATTGGATGTTGGAGTCTATGCCTCGTATGGCTAGGTTGATTTTGCATAGTCTCCATGTGGTTTGGTTGGATTCTTGGCCGTATATGGCTATGTCTCCTATTTTGCCTTCGTGTGCTTCTACAAATTTTTCGCTTTGTACGAACATTCCTCCGGATCCGCAGCAGGGGTCGTATATTCTGCCTTGGTAAGGTTCGATCATTTCTACTAAGACTTTGACGATGCTTCGTGGTGTGTAGAATTGTCCTCCTTTTTTTCCCTCGGCGTTGGCAAATTGTCCCAAGAAATATTCGTAGACTCTTCCTAGTATGTCTTTGGATTTGCTTTCTTTGTCTCCTAGGCCGATGGTTCCTATTAGGTCGATTATTCCACCTAGGCTTTTTTTGTCTAGTGCTTCTCTTGCGTAGTCTTTGGGTAATACGCCTTTTAGTTGGGGGTTATCTTTTTCTATGGCGTCCATGGCATCGTCAATGAGTTTTCCTATGTCTGGCTGTTTGGCATGGTCTTGTAGGTAATCCCATCGTGCTTGTGTTGGCACCCAGAATACGTTTAATGCTGTGTATTCGTCTTTGTCTTCATGGTCCGCGTATTTATCTGTTTCTAGTTTTTTGTGAACTTCTAGGAATGCGTCGGAGATGTATTTTAGGAATATTAGTCCTAGTACTACGTGTTTGTATTCTGCTGCATCCATGTTGTTTCTTAGTTTGTCTGCTGATTGCCATAATTTCTGTTCAAAACCCAAATTTGCCCCATTGTTTTTAGCCATGTTCATTCACCGAAAAATTAATATTTCATATAAAAATTGTTTTCAATGCTAAACCTTAAATTTTACTATTTGATCATTTACAAAAATAAGGTAAAACTTAAATTTTTAATTTAGAATGTTAGAAGAAAGTTTTGATGATGTATTTTTTAACATTTAAGTCAAATAATGAATACCATTAATTTATTTTTCTATTTGAATCTCGAATAGTTGATTAGATAAAATAAAATTCAACAATACAATATTTTAAAAAATTATCATGTTTTGTATTAGTTAAGTGTAGACAGCATATTTGAATATAGAATATAAATATATAATTTAACGTTAAAATTCTGGTGACTTTGATGGTTAAAGAGGCTGATTTGGATAAAATATTCCATACTTACAAACCTAATTTAAATAATCATGAGCGAATATTGGAAGTACATGATGATTCTTTAAATTATTTAAAAAATAATAAAGAAATATATATCAAATTAGCAGATTATTTCTGTGCTTATTATGAAATAGGTGATTTGATACCTCAAACTTTAAATAATTTTGCATCTGGCCATTATTTTCCTTATTCTGAATCTTATTTTGAGCTTGAAAATTCTTATCAACTATATTTAGAGGGATTTTATACTTACTCGTTTGCAGCATTGAGGTCTGTGCTCGAATTAGGTATACTTGGAATATCTTTTACCGTGGCAGATAAGGAACATAAAGAAGTTCGACCATGGATTACTTCAGAAAAACGGACTCCCAATTTTAAAAGTTCATTAAAAAAATTAAATAGTATTCCCTTTTTTAAAGAGTTTGATGAACGTTTTAATTATGTTGAAAATGTTTATGATGTATATGACCATCTAAGTGGTTTCATACATACTAGAGGTTATCTATATAGTTCAACATCAAAAAATAAAGGCAATATCAATAGATTTAATGAAGAAGCCATTCTTGAATATCTAAGAAATATGTTTTCGATAATTTCTAATTTAATTGCATTAATGTTAATTAAATATCCCATTGGTCTGAAATCCCTTCCTTTATTTGAAAAATTTGGATTTAATTCTTTAGCTGGGGGTTTTTTAGAAGATTATCAAGTTAAATTAATTAAATCCGTGCTAAATAAAAATGAATTAGAATTCATAGAAAATATAAGTGATAATGATTGTGATGTGCAATCGATTGTGGAACAGATAGAATCTATGCTGATCTAAGTGATGAAAAATTAAAAGAACAAAGGGAATCTTTTAAATTTAAAAAGCTTTATAATAGATTGAATAGAATGTGATGAATTCTTTTCATGAAAAATTAAAACCACTTTTTTAAGGATATTATTAATAAAAAATGTAAAAAATAGATTTAAAATATTTTATAATTAATTTATAAATCTATAACGCAGTTTATACAGAATTTTGAAGCATCATTGTTTTGTGTCCCGCATTCAGAATAAAAAAAAGCCAGGGGTAAATTATCATTTCCTTTATTTAAAATTTTTTCTAACAAAGCAATAATATGATTATTTTCTTCAGTTAGTATGTCTGTTTTAATAGATTGAGATGTTAGAAATCTTCCATTAACCTTTTAAATTCTTAACTCATAAGGTTTATTAAATTTAATAAAAATTAATTAGTTAAGAAAATTTTTATTATGTCTTTTTTAAGTTTTTTGCGGTTTTTCTTATATGCTTTATCAAAAGTGGTGTATTTTGATTTAACTATTTCTGAGTGCCTATAGTAACCACTATAGTTATCTGTTAGTTTTGTTACTAATCGGAATTTCTTATAACCAACTCTTTTAAAGGTGAATTTTAAATACCTGGAATAGCCGTATCCAACCCATTTATCACGATATTTTATGATATAATAGTTTTTATTATATCTGTAGGTTGAACCACTAATTTTATGTTTTACTCCATAGTTATCTTTACGATAAACTGTGAATTTATCTTTTACTTTAACTGCACTTACTTCATCAGCCATGGCAATTCCCATAGACATGATAAGTAAGCAAAGCATTATAGCTTTAATTTTCATAAATTTCCCTCCCTAACTTTTTAAATAATTATTTATGAATATAATTTGATAGTTAGCCCCATTTATCCTTCAAATAAGAATTTATTTTTTATTAAATATCCAAGAAATTTTATTCCCATCTTTCTCATGGATTACCAAGATTTATAGTTTCTATTAATTATTGCATAATTCATGATATAGGTTAATAGTTTTATTATAATATAAAATTATTGTATCATCATATATATATTTGTTGTTTATGTTTAAATAGTAAACATTTAATATATATTTTTATTGTATATTAAATTGTAAAAAAAATAGGAGGTTAAAGATTTGGAAAACAAACATATGGCATTAATTGCAGTGGTTTTGATTGTTATTTTGGGTGTGGGGGGATATTTTGGTTACGAGGAATATCGCTCAATGTCCTATAATGATAATCTTAAAAAATCCGATGATTCCTGGAGAAGTGCAAAATCTGCAATTTTACAAACAGATATAGAGACAAAATCCTATGATACTAATATAGAACATATTAAAGCTGCTATGAATTCCACAGATCAAGCTATAAACCATACACAGGAAATGATCGACATTGCCCCTGATAATGCTACACGAGAATTTGGCAATATAAGAATACAACAATATAGAGAATCTAAAAAAATAATGGAACTATATTTAAGACTAGTTGAAGACTTACAATCAAGTGGAATATGGTCAGCATATGCGACGGTGGATACAATGGAAAAAGAGATGGATTCAATAAATGCAAACTTGGATTCTTTACAATTACAACTTATTGAACTCATCGAATCTAATCCCGATTTAAAAAGCCGTTTAAATAATGTTCTGGGTGAAGGTCGGGTAAACGATATGAGCAGCCAGCCAGGAAACGCTACATTTGAAAAAATAATATAAAAAAATCTTTTTTTATTCCTTTTTTAAAACTTTATATTATTTTTTTAGGATTATACCATTGCTAATTGTCCTGCGGATGTGATATCTAATTTATTATGTTCTATTAAACCCATCTCCCGCAGTTCACGTATATGGTTGTAGGTAGAGGAGAAATTTCCGGGATCGATAAAAGATTAAAAACCAAACCTAAGTGAGGGATTGCAGAAATAAAAAGTGAAAATGACCTTAAATAAGTAATTGAAGCAACTAAAATATCACATAAAAATATTATTAGCGCAGTGAAAAGAAATGAAACAATTAATGGATAAAGTATAGAAATAAGGCTATATAAACCTCCAGTAACTTTTTATCTTATTTTAAACTATGATTATATAGTTCATATTGAATATGGAAATACTCTTTTAATTGTCCTCTAATATCATATTCATCTAAGCGTTCAAAACTCTTAAATATATCAACTCTTGATTTATCAGATTTTTTAGTAAATATTGGTCCCTCATTTATAGAACATGGAGCATAAGTAATCCAGGGTTTAAAATTTACCACTGAATCGAGCGAAAAATAATCCGTTTCTTCAAGTAAAGTTTTAACAATCGCAAACAGATCAGGCAACAATTCTAAAACTTTTGAAGAATTCATTTCTTCATTGTATCTGTCTAAGAATGAATTTATCTCATTTTTAACATTATTTACTGGCTCGTGGTCAATTATGGATTTCTTTAGTTGGGACGAATACAAATTCTCCAAAAGAATCCCTCGTTTAAGTAAGAAAGTAGTGACACCTTTAATAGTTCTTTGGTTATCTGAACTACAGGTTAAGTACGCCTTTAGTCCTAATCTTCCTTTTATTATTTCCTGGTGGTTGAAATGAGATGAAAAAAACCAGCACTCATGAAAAGAAGGGTGAATCAGATATAACTCTCTTAAATTCAAGTACTGTTCTTCTATATCGTTTTCATTGTTAAAAAGTTCCTTCAAATCATTCCTAATATGTTTTAACAAATTTTTTTCTGCATGATTGTTTATGTAGTCTAATGTAAGTGAATTATGTTGGGATCCTATTCCACAATCTTTTTTGTTCTTTGCCCAGTCCAAATATTGTTTTTTCAGTTCCTGATGAGAAGATTCAATTCTATCAAAAACATCATCCATAATTCATCACGTCCTCATAGAAACCTTATCCTTATTTATTGTGATTTTACCTTTAACGCAAAATTCTTTGGCTTCGCATTGATTATAAAAAGGACATTTACCCCTCGCAGTCCTATGCGAACAGCCATACTTGGAAAGATGCCATAGCGGTTCGTCTACATCTAAGGCAATCATATCTCTGCCGCCTATTTTCAGCCCTTTGACACCCTCAAACCATACTTTTCTAACATTTTCAAAGATATCTGTTAATTTCCCTTCATATTCTCCACGAACAACACCTATAGCTAGTGATGATCTGGCCACGTGTATATCAACGGGAATAGGAACTTTATCTAGATTTTCAAGTTTTGATATCCCCACATTATCTCTGAGCATTCTAATCCACAGGGGGCCAATTTTTGCTCCGCGCAGATATGGAAAATCACTCTTATTACGATTATTTTCTAAGTGATTTTCTGATTTTAATCTCTTTAAAATATTCAGAGAATCCCATCCACAATCTTCTAAAAAATTTAAGGGATTTCCATCCCATTTTTCATGAAATGTTATTGAATTTGTCCTCCATATATTAACATCATTATTATACCTCTTAGCAAGCCCATACTTCTTCATATCTTCCCTAATTTTTTCAACCGACTTTTTATATATTGAATTAGGTTGGAATAAATATCTTGTTTCGGGATCTTCAAATGTTTTCCTGGAACTTTCCCAAAGACTAGGCGCATCTCTCATATAATCAATAGAAACTGTAAGAGTAATGAATAAGACATGTTCGAGAGAACCTCTTTCAACACCTTCAGGCAAAATATCTTCAGGCATCTCATTTTGACCTAGTATACCCTCATTAGAAAAAGAATCAAATAATATGTTTGCAAGTTTATTAGCCCTTTCTGTATCTATATAAACTGACATTGAATCACTCCTCTCAAAAATTTTATATATCCTCAAAATCAAAGAAAATTGAATTGAAAGTTTTTACAATTTTTATCACTCAAATCCAACATATCTCAATATTTCATCAATTTTATTTCCTAAAATATTCTTTGAGTTTTCATAACATATATTAAGCACGTCTTTTAACTCTTCATCACCTTCCCATTCCCTATCTAAAAAATTGTAACCTATCTGTTCCTCAATTTCTTTTAGAACATAAACACATAGAAAAATATCATCAATGTAGCCTTGAGGTCCATATATCTGTTCAGGTAAAATGTCAAATGGCACTACAAAATACCCTAAAACTGCACAGATTTTTATTCTAATTTCTGATGGTAAAGATTTTTCATTTAGAATATCTGACAACAATTTATAAAGATCTGGCCCATAATCCACAAAACGTTCGTATTTTCCCCGGTAAGAATCTAAATTTTCCCTTAAAACATCATAAAAGTCTTTGAATTGTGTTTCCATAATAACCACCTAACAACAAAATTTAAAAATGCATAAATGGCAAAAATCATTTTTTTGTGGCTTGAACTGTTGATCTGATATTTTTCCACAAATATCCTCTAAATTTTCGTCTAATTCATTTAGATCGTCTTCATTAACCTCGAAGTATGTTTTTTCTCTATCTTTGAATGTATAAGCACAAACATTGTCAAATTTATATTGATCTTTCAAGGCATATTGATACATCTTAAGCTGAAATTCAACGTTTGTTTCTTCAATTCCCTTTTTACCGCGTGCTTTAAAATCAAAAAGTTCAATTTCGCCTTTATTATTTTCTATAATTAAATCTGTACGTCCATTTATTTCCATGTTCTTTTTAGGAATCGAAAATGGTTCCTCTGTTGATTTAACATCCTTGATATAATTTTTCATTCCATTATAATAATCAAGCAGGTCTCTCTCGAGTTTCTTTCTTTGATTATCATCTTTTTTTTGGTTTCTATGGAGAGTAATCCAACATTTGTCCACAATGTGCTTAATTTTAGCTCCATTTATTTTATCCTGATTTTTAAGCGAAATGTGAATTTTGTGCAGACAACTATGGAGAATAACACCATAATTTTGCATATATGATGCTGGAAATACGAACCCATATTCATAAATCATTTTATATCGGAACGGACAGGTTTTATAAGTATCTATTGAAGAATAACTTAGTGAAACTTGTTTTTCATCCTTAAAATCACGTTTTTCACATTCTTCAATAAAGTTACATTTGTTTAGAACTTTCTCTATTCTTTCAATTTCTTTTACATAAGGTGAGTAACCCACTCTTTTTACATTGATCTTATCTGCTGTGGAAACAACAAGAATGTCCTGTGCCCGAGTCATTGCAACATAAAACAATCTTCTTTCTTCCATTGCAAATTCGTCTTGAGTTAAAACATCTTCCGTAAGTGTAATTAAATCTTTATTCCTATTTTTCAAGAGTAATTCGTCGGGTATTGGAACAAGATCTTTTTCGATTCTTTTTCTCCCTGGAAATCTATCTTTTATGACTGAACAAACAAACACTACAGGAAATTCCAGACCTTTAGCTTGATGCACAGTCATAATTTTCACAGAATGTGGAGTTTCAACTATTTCCTCATCATATTCCATCCCTCTTGGTAGAAGATAGAGATACCACATCAAATCTTTTATTTTAGGGGTTTTGTTCATATACTCGTATTTATTTATGATTGAACTTAATTTAGCCAAGTTAAAAATTTTTTCTTGACTTTTTTCACTTCCTTCAATTATCAGCCACTTTAAATATCCAGAAATATCCAGAATATCATAAAAAATAGACAGTAAATCCTTTTTTTTATTTGTTAATTCTTTTTTCAAAAGATTTAATCTCATTAATTTGTTAATATCATCTTTATTTTTTATTCCAATTTTTGTAAAATCAGTTTCTTCTATTAAATCACTCAAATTAAATTCCTTATCAAGTTCATCTAAACGCTTAACGGTTTCTTCGTTAAGATTGAGAAACTCCGTTTTAAACATTGAAATATTCCACCAACCTTTCCATTTTGAAAACTTATAATCAGGTGGATCAACATAAGAGAGCATGTAAAGTATGTTCCTGATTTCAACCCTATTTAAAAAACTTCCATGGCCCTTAACCGTGTAAGGGATACCATTATGTTTCAGTTCATTAATAATTTTCTGGGCATGATACCTAACACTTCTAAAGAGTAAGGCCACATAACCATAATGAGGGATTATATTACGATTTTTAAGCTCTTTTATAGTTTCAACCACATTTTTTGCTTCTTCATGAATATCGCTGCTTTTTAATAATAGTATGTTATTTCCACAGTCTCTTGAAGGTTCAATTTTTTTAGGGTAGTGGCGATAGTCCTCCATGAACTGATCAAATAAATTTACAATATTAGATGTTGATCTAAAATTCTTATCTAAAGTAACATAATTTGAATCATATTTTTCTTTAAATCTGATAAAATTCCAAGGATCTGCTCCCCTAAAAGCATATATGCTCTGATCTTCATCTCCCACAACACAAATATTTTTATTTGGGGTTGAAATTAGTTCAAAAAACTTATCTTGTATAGGATTACTGTCTTGATATTCATCAACTAAAATAAACTGATATCTTGCCCTTATAGAACCTAAAACATCTTTTTTAGAATCTAAAAGTTTCAATACTTCCTGTTGTAATCCTGGGAAGTCTATTTTGCGTTCATTCTCTAATAAATCTAGATATTTTTCATATGCATTACAAAAACCCAGAAATTTTTCATTAGTGGGATATCTTTTTTTAAGGTAATCTTCAAGTTCTTTTGGAAAAATACAATTCTCACCACATTTATTAAAAAACTGAACAATTTGGGGTAACTGGCCCATTTTAATAAGTTTTTTAAGACCTAAATAATAGTAATTACTTCTAATAAACATTAATTGCATTTCCTCATCCAAAACATCAAACGTAGCACCAAATTTGTGAAAGTCAGAATACTCTTGTAAAATTTTGTGACAAAAAGAGTGGATGGTTGAAACTTGCATTGATTTAATTTTTGGACCAATACAATGACTAAGTCTAGTTTTTAATTCTTCAGCAGCCTTAACTGTAAAAGTAATTACTAAAATATTTGAAGGATCAACAGATTTCTTTTTTACTAAATAAGCTACTCTTTCAACTAAAACACGGGTTTTTCCAGCTCCCGGTCCTGCAACAATCAATAAAGGTCCTTTAAAATGTTTAGTAGCTTTTTTTTGAGATTCAGTACATTTTTCATCTTTGGTACATAATGACTTTGTCATAATAAACTGTGATTAATATGTTTTATAAACAATAATATGGTATTATAATTTTATATTGAATATTTAATGTTATAAATATATAATTAATTGTATAGTCGTATATTAAATTTTTACATAAGTCAGCAAAACATATTCAAAAGGAATGTATTGAAAGCGGAAAATTAAAAATAAAAAATGTGAGATCTTAATTATTAATATTTATTTTATTCTTGAATTCCAGAATTTTGACTTTTATTCTTTATGTTTTCCCTAATAATGATTTTTCATTTGCAAAATATCTAATACACGATGCCACCCCATCAGCTGAAATTATTGATGAATATTTGGGATTAAAAACAGGACAAACTTAATAATAATAATATTTTTTGATCAAAAGTGATCTTGTATAAATTAAATTTGAATTTTCTTTATTTAGTTCATTCTTTTAGTAACCCATTGGTGAGGAACTCTGCATAAAACGAATGATCCATAAATTAAGGCTATACGAAGTTCAAAAAAATATTTAAAAAATATTATAAAATTTTAATTATCTTCATATATAACTCATGCAAGAACCACGAAAAAATAGAAAACCTGAAATTAAGAACAAATAAAGCAAATAGAACAAATAGAACAAATAGAGCAAATAACTATAAATTACACCAAAAATCCGGATGATTTAAGGTAATTATCAGTAAAAAGATATAATAATATGAGTTTTCATATACGATCGATGATAGCAGAATATTTAAAAAAAAAATATAAAATAAATTTCCATATGGTTATTTGGTGCCTATTTCAATTCTAAAATCGTCCAATTTTAGTAAAATTTGCTTTAAGACTAAAACTTTGGAATATATTATAATTATGCTTAAAATTACTGTTATTTAATTTGGGTGAGGAAAAAATGGAAAATAAAAAAGCGTTTTCTAAATATATCTTAAATATTTATAAAACTCAAGGTAGAAATTTCCCTTGGAGACGGACAAAAAATCCATATAAAATCCTTTTAACTGAAATATTGCTAAGAAGAACAACATCAACTCAAGTTAATTCTATTTATTATGAATTTTTTGATAAATACCCTACGATAAAATCTTTAGCTATGGCTAAAAAAAAAGAATTAAAAAGGCTTATACAATGTTTAGGTCTTTCAAAACAGAGATCAGAGCAAATAATGAAAATGGCAAATGTAATTATGGAACAACATGGGGGCGTAATCCCCAAAAGTTATGATGAACTAATTGAATTACCAGGGGTGGGGATGTACACTGTGGGGGGTTTTTTGTGTATAGTATGCAATAAAGATGTATCAATGGTTGATACTAACGTAATTAGGGTCATAACGCGGTATTTTAATGTTAAATCCGCAAAATCAGAAATTTGGACGGATAAGAAGATTTGGAAATTTGTTAAAGAACTAATACCAAATGGAAAATGTAAAGAGTTTAATTTAGGTTTAATAGATTTCGCAAATGCAATTTGTATCCCCAAAAAGCCCAGATGTGAAAAATGCGGTTTAAATGACAAATGCTATTTTTTTCAACACTTCAAACGCAAATAATATTCTCAGGATATGTTTCACATTTCTCGGTAAATATTAACCATTCTTAGTGATTGGTAAAACCTCTTTTTGGATTGCTAACATATTCTAAGTAATATAGGATCAATAGAGTGCTATATAAATACATCTTTTAGTTAATAAATAAATAATGGTTGAAATATTTATATAAAATAGATTATAAGGGATGTTTATTATGCAAGAAAAATTTAATTTTGATTTAAAACCGTTTTTACCAATATTTTCAGAATTAGAATTAGATGTTGCATTTTTAACACCAACAGAAAATGCATATAATAAATCCATCATGGATGCTATTATTCCAGTTCGTGACTTTTTAAAAAACAACATGTTGCATGACTATGAAAAACAATGCCAAGGCCCTGAACATAAAAAAAAGCTACCTGCATTTTTTGTAACTGAAAATAAAATAATAGAAACAAAAACATCCTTATACCGCCCTAAAACTAAAGAAGGAGATCCTAGAATTTGGTTCTATAATTTAACAAAATATTGTAATCCCTGGGATTTACTTGCTTTAGTAACTGATAGAAAATCCATCTATGTTGTGGATCTTTCCTTAGAAAGTGTACGTTCCTCTTTATTATCTAAACAATATGTATATAAAGAATTAAAAAAACTTTCTGTAAGGGAAAAGGCTATCGCGAAAGAGTTATTATTAAAAATAAAGAATATTCATAATAAAGGTTTCATCCCCACTGTTGTATCAGGGGATACGGGTGTGGGAATGACTCTGGAAAACCAGTTAGGAATCCCACCAAACCCTTCAAAAAATCCAGATTATAAAGGTATTGAAATAAAAGCATCTAGAACAAGATATACTAATCCAAACCGCGTCAATTTATTTAGTCAAGTCCCTGACTGGAAAAATAGCCAAGGAATGACAGCAGAAAAATTATTAGCAGAATATGGTTATTGGAGTGTAAACAAAAAAACAGGAAAACCAAGATTTAATTTATACTGCACAGTAACAGCTATTAAACCCAATCCACAAGGTTTATATTTTTACCTTGAGATTGATGAAGACATTCTAATCAATAGGAGCCTAATTCAAGAAGCAGATAAATATGTCGTACAGTGGAGCCTAGAAACACTAAGAAATAATCTTCAACAAAAACATCGCGAAACTTTCTGGGTACAATCAGAATCAAAATTTATCAAAGGAATTGAACATTTTAAATATAATTCAATTGTTCATACTAAGAAACCAAATATTAGTTTATTGCCTTACCTCTTAAGTTTGGGGATAATTACTATGGATTATACCATGCACAGGAAACCAAATGGTAAAGTAAGAGATCATGGATATCTTTTTAAAATAAACCCCTCAAAAATTAATTTGTTATTCCCTAAACCCGCACAATACGACTTAAATCAAAATAGTCTACTAACTTACTTTTAAAATCTCACATGCTATCGCTTTAGCTAATAAAGGCGGGACTGCATTTCCAACTTGTGAATATTGTGGAACTTCAACTCTTCTTCGGAGTCCGCCGGTTGTACGCTTTCCTAAGAATTCAAAACTGTCATCAAATGATTGTATTCTCGCTGATTCCCTTACGCTAAATATTCTGTCTTCAAATGGAGATATATAATCATCTGGAAGAGTCATTATTGTGGGAGAAGGTTTATTTTTGTCAAGTCTAGACCGGATATTCTTCTTTGTTAATAATAATTGGATCAATTTATCATCTACATCACCTTTTTTAAAGCGTTCAATGATTTCTTCTCCAGAAAAGGTAGTATTATCCTTGATATGGTCCATTAAATAGGGTTTATTTGAGATGTCAATTCCTTCAGATAGTATTCTCTGTTTAATTTTTGTACCATCTTCACCTTCTTTAAATAGTGAGAACCTTTCTTTGATAATGGGAAGGTGCCTAGATAATTTGCTATTATTGATTTTTTGGCAGGGAATTGGGTTTCCATTAACATCCGGTGTTCTTCCATTTTGGGACTCTAATTGAAATTTGCTGGGAGTCGGATTTATTTTATTTCTAACATCTTTTTCTAGTATTAAATCACCAATAGCGTCTTTGACTGTGACCATGTCCTTTTCGTGGTGGGTTGGCCTTGGATAAGATGGTGCTTTTGTTCCTTTTTTATGCGCAATAGTAATAAACCTATTCCTTCTCTGAGGAACTCCAAATTTTGCTGCATTTAAAATTTTAGGTTTTAACATATTATAACCAATTAATTCGAACTCTTGGTTCAAAATCTCGGGTACAGTTAATCCATCTTCATATGAAACACCAGTCACCCCAACATATCCATTCAGACGGGTGTCTGAAATTCCCACAACATTCTCTAAAACAACATAGTTCGGCTTTAATTCATTAATTACCCGCAAATATTCCCTAAATAACATATTCCTTGGATCATCGCAATTTCTCCTCCCAGCCCTGCTAAATCCTTGGCATGGTGGTCCCCCAAATATTGCATCAATTTTTGGAATAGTTCTTCCCTCAAACATTTTAAGTTTTGAGATTTTATCATAGATTATTTTGCCAGTTAAATCTTTGATATCGCATCTGTGGTAATATGTTTCTATTCCCTGCCGTAAACCTAACTGTTCATGTCTATTTACATAGGTTTTTTCCACTGATTCATTAATATCACTAGAAAATAAAATTTGGAAACCTGCTTGAAGAATTCCTTCACTCATGCCTCCAGCTCCACAAAATAGGTCTATTGCATATGCCATTTAAATAATTCCTCCGATCGAACAAATAATAAATTTAGGGCCTTCGTTTTTTTTGTATGTTAATTTTAATTGTTAAAAGTTACAATATCTGGTATGTTAAATAAAATATAATTATTTTTCGGAAGGTAAATAATTAAGTGAATCTAAGATTGATGAGTATAAAATTATAGAATAGTAGAAAAGTATTATTCCCTAATTTAAAATTGAAATTATCTTCAAAAAATTGAAAATCAATCAACTTAAATTTTCCTTGAAGGATTAGTTTATATTGTCCAGATTTTCTTCACTAAAAACTTCCTAAATGTTTGAATCAATATCCAAATTAAGTGAAAACTGATAGAACTAATACTTTTTTACTACTCAAGAAAATATTATACATTTTTATAAACTATTTTTTAACTTTTGACTAGGATTACTGGTATTTATAAAAATTAATACTTTGTATGTAACAACTTATAAAAAAGGTGTAAAAGGCGTTATTTCAACTTTATTCCAAACAAATTTTACTAGGCACTTTTATTTTGTAATACTTATCTTATAAATTTTATATCTGCAATTTTATATTTACGTTAATTAATACACCATCTATATTTTACATAATATTTATTAATAAAGTAATACAAAAATTTTTTATGAACTCATTAAACGAATTCAAAAAATGGTTAAAAGAAATCACTGAAAATTGTCGCGAACCTAACACGAAATTCTATCTTGAAAACTATTTAACTTTAATCGAAATATATGAAGAAAAAAGAATAATGTAATGAAGGTTCGCCCCTTTTCCTTTTTTATAAGAATGAGATGACTTATAATATCAAAATAAATAAATCAAATTATAAAACAAGTTATCATAATAAATTTTTTTAATTGAAAAATACAGAAGATTAAATTTTAATTTCGCCTTAGCTATTTAATACAAATATAGATTTAAAAAATTTTATTATTCCTTTAATCATTATATTTATCACTAATTATTTTATTAATTAAAATATCCTCTAAGCAGTTCTGTAATGTTTGATAACCATCTTGACAACATTGCGATTTCAACTCTTCAATTAAAATTTTAGATAATTTGACATATACATAATCATCATTTGTTGTTTTTTTACTCATTTTTATATCTCCAAAATTTTTATTTATTTAATTTTTCATTCCTTTTTCCCCATTTTTAGCTTAAGTGTCCATTTTAACCAGATTTTATACCTAACCCAGATTTTATTTATTAAAGGGTTTTTAACATATTAAAACACCATAAATACATCTATAAAATATTCTTTAATTATAATTCTATAATTATAATCAATTACAAAATATTGTAATTGAACTTCTACAAAATAGTAATAAATACAGGTATAAAAGTATTATATTATAATATAATAATAAAATTAATAAGAATTATTTTATAAAAATCAAATTTTGTTAAATACAATAAAAAAATATCAATTATATTAATTAATAAACTTCGCCTTAGATATAGAAAGCGATTTCGTCCTATGGAAGAATCATATGATCTAGAAAGTTTAGAACAACTAAAAAAGGTTATTTCAGAATATCAACTTAAATTATGGAAAATAAAGGAAGATTT
>Ga0334899_1001646_pt1 | contig 20572 bp, 16 predicted proteins | sample GraSluR3_MG_FD_207219 | JGI IMG/M metagenome (GOLD analysis project Ga0334899, IMG submission 207219) | Sludge microbial communities from methane-producing bioreactor in Wageningen University, Netherlands - Granular Sludge_8_08-R3 | ecosystem: Engineered > Bioreactor > Anaerobic > Unclassified ...
ATCGCATCAGCCTCGATACCACCGATAACTGTACCGGTCTTGGAAGCAGTGACGGTGACGTCATTAGCACCCAGAGCCGAACCCGTGAAGCTTGCGGTTTCTGCGTCGATGACTACAGCAGCAGAAGGTCCGGCCAGATCACCCAGCGCACCAGCCGCATCCACGGTAACACTCTTAGCGCTCAGCGCACCCAGTTCGATGTTGCCAGCAGTGCCATTGGCATCGATGGTGATAGAACCAGTCTTGGCAGAAGTCGCACTATCAGCAACGGTTACGTCACCGATGGTTACGCCGCCCAGAACACCAGCAACGTTGACGCTGATTGCTTGACCTTCGTCAGTAAGAATATCTCCAACGGTAAGGCCTGCAGCCAATCCTTCTGCGTTCAGAGTCGTGCCATAGTCTTTGGTAGCTAAACCCAAGTCGCCCAGAGTTACCTGTGCATTATCACCCGCACCGGACAGCTCAACGCTGGCTACTTTTGCCAAGTTGATATCATTAGCATCGAAGTGCTTAGATGCATCAACAGTCAGGGATTCCAGAGCTGCTAAGCTGCTTCCAGTCATGGTGAAATCACCAGCATTGGTCACAACCAGATCAGTCAACTTGTCAGCTACAAGACCAACACTGTTGTTGGTGTCTTTGTTGGTATCAGTGAACACAGCAGACGTAGCAGCAGCCAGCGTTACTGTGTTAGTCATTGTACCAGCGATGTCAGCCGTGAAAGACTGAGCGGCAGCTGCAGTGATGGCACCATTCAGAGTGTTGTACTGATCAACAGTCACATCAACGCTGGTTGATTTGCTGAAGGAGGTGGCTGCAGCGGCTGTAGTCGCTGTCGCTTTAGTTCCGCCTGTCACGTTCAGGGTAGTGGAGCCAGCGTGATCAGAAGAGACATTACCTGTTGCATCTTTGCTCAGAGTAACATTCAGGTCGCTGGAACCCATGTTGGCGAAGGTTGCGGCATTACCAGCACCTTTAACAACCAGGTTTTCTACTCCAGAAACATTGGTTGCAGAGAAGGTCATGTTAACAGCATCGATTTCTACTGTTTCAACACCAGCCATCTGATACTGAACAGTGGTGATTGCACCGTCGAGTGCCAGAGTGTCAGCGCCTTCACCACCATTGATTTCAGCATTGAGCGCCAAATCACCTACAGTCGCACGGATCTTGTCATCACCAGCACCTGCCAGTACGGAAGTGACACCAGTAGCATTATCCAGATCAATGTCCAAGTTGCCAGCCAGAGCAGAAGCGTCAACTGTCTTAACAGCAGTACCGGTAGCAGTCAGCTTCAGAGAGCCTTCACCAGCTGCAGTCAGTGCTTTAGCATCGTTTGCGTCCAGTGCTACAACGTTTGCACCAGTAGCAGTGATGTTGACTTCTTCGATGCCAGCAGCAGTAACTGTGACAGCTGCTTCAGCAGTTGTAACGGTACCAGCTTCGTTCTTAACTTCGGCAGTACCAATGTTGCTCAGGCCCAGAGCCAGTGCATCAGCAGTACCGTCAGTTACTTCAGCAGCATAACCAATAGTAGTCGCACCAGAAGCGCGATCCATCAGGTTAACAGCGGCATCAGTCGCAGCCAGATCTGTCAGATCGATAGCACCGGTCAGGTTGTAGGTTTCAACGCCAGTCACTTCTTTAGCAGCGAAAGAACGCTCGATGGTGCCTTCGTTGGTCAGGTTTACAGTTTCAACGTTAGCCAGCTTGCCGTCACCGGTGAAGCCAGTGAAGTTGCCCTGCAGGTCTACGTTCAGAGTGTCAGAACCTTCACCACCGTCGATTACATCGCCAGCGTCCAGAGTACGAGCAGAAGACAGGGAAGAAGCGATACCTTCGATGGTGTCGTTACCGGTGGTGCCTTCGATAGTGTCCACACCTGCAGTGAGCGTAAAAGAAACACCTTCTACGCCGGGACGCTCGGAAGCAGGAACTTCAGTAGCGGACAGACCTTCATTCTCACCAAACTGCAGGAAGTGCTCAATAGGAGTCATGCCTGCTTCGGCGATTGCATCCTTAACATCATCAGCAGTCTTATCAGCCCACTCAGATGCGGTAGCAGGGTCAGCTTGAAGAGCAGCAAGCTTAGCGTCATAATACGAGCTAACATCGAACGCATTGGAAGGGTTCACACCTTCACTTGCACCAAAAAGGTTGTAGTGCTCATAAACATTCATACCTGCATCGGTGATAGCCTTGAGAACAGAGGCTGGCGTCCAGTTTGCACTGCTGTCTGCAGCGTTCAGAGCCTGAGCCTTGGCTGCCAGGTATGTGTTGGTATCAAAATACTGGTTAGGACTGGTTCCTTCTGCTGAGTGAAACATTTCAAAGTGATCGAAGGCGGTCATGCCAACCTTTTCGATTGCAGCCTTGACATCAGCAGCAGTCTTGTCAGCCCATGCAGAGGCGGTAGCAGAGTCAGCCTGAAGCTGAGCAAGTTTACTACCAAGATAAAATTCTTCTACAAACCAAATCGGTGTAGCCATATCAAATTCTCCTAATTAGGACGTTTGTACATTCTCATCCGACAACATCGTCGAACAAGCGGCCACTTTTTTTATACAAAATTTGGATCCTTAGTGCAACCCTTCCCATTGTTGTCCAAGGAGGCAAAAATACCCCATGCAGTTGTTTACCCTAAATCGTGCGGTCCATGCATTGTAATGTCTTCCTCTGGATAAAGCCGAGCACAGTGATACGAAAAGGAGTCGATTCAGGTCTGGATTTGATGAAAAGGAAGACGAAAGCGGTTTAACGGAGGGTGAATCAGGTCTTTTCCTGTTCAAAGGACGCACTTCTCCCGTCAGATGTTCACGGGACAGAGGCTTGGTTCATCTCCAGGCGAAACGGGGAGCGCAGAGGCATCGCTCCCACAGCTCTTTGAAATGCAAGGATTCCATGGCGACAGCCGTGACCTTGAGCACGGTCTTGCCCGCGTGGGACACCACCTTGGCTGCCACGTCCACCAGCCGACGGCGCAGTGTGGTCGGGAAAGCCTTGACCGGGACCACCGGCTCGCTCACATCCTCCTTGAACGCTTCAAACAGGAAAAAGCCGAGGAGCATGGTGTAATAAAAGGCGGAGTTGTGAATGAAATGCGTAAACGGCAGTTCTTCGGAACCGAAGTCCTTGAAGGCCCGGTGCACCAGTTCGTCCGCCCCGCGTTGGTGGTAGGAGTGTATGACGGCGTTGGTTTCGATCATGAAATCGTGTCCGGCTTCACGCAACTGCTGACCGACAACGCCGCCCATGCCGAGGTTGGTATAGATGAGAGTGCCGGGTCGAGTTCCCGGAAGCAGGAACTGCTTTTCCTCCATCAAGGGACGCCAGAAGATGGTTCTGTAGAAGCGATTCCAGGACTGGCGGCGGTCTCCGAACTCGAAGCACTGCCAGACATCTTCGTCGGTTTTGCCGAAGTGGTGGTCATAGGCGGCTTCAGGAAGCGCTTCGATCATGGCTTTGATGTCGCCGTAGAACTTGCCGCCGCAGATGAAGCCGATGTCGAGTTTCTCCATGGCGGTGAAGAGGTCCTGGTCGAAAAAGCCGGAGTCCATGCGGATGACGATGGGTACGGTTTCGCTGTACCGAGTGCGGATCATACGCACCACATGGTTGATCATCTTTTCGACGGTGTCGCCGTTGTTTGAGTGCTTGTCTCCGCCACGGAATACGGCGTCGATGATGTATCGGCCCCAGGTCATCTGAAGAGGCTGGAAGCCCTTGACCTTTTTGTAGGTCGGCTTGACTCCATGTCGCTTGGGGGCCTGGTCGTTGTCCATGACCATGGTGTCGATGTTCAGTTCGATGACTTCGGGGCGGGCTATTGTGAGCCGCCAGAGAAAAAGCTGCAAAAGCAGGCGCCGAAAAAGGTAAGTCCGATGTGGGGAAAAAGCCCGGTAGAATCGTTTGACGGTGTGCGAGGAGACCAGGCCCTCCAGGTCGGTTTCGATTGCGGCGGCATAGCCGGGGTCCTTGGCCAAGACATCGAAATGAGCCAAGTGGCGGCTGGTACCGTCGAAGAGGAAGCAGAGCATCTGCTTGAAAAGCTCCTCAATGGGCGCGCCCTTGGGATGCTTGCGCATGGAACCGAAAAGACGGTTGATGTGTGGGAAGAGGTCAATACCGCGCAGGTAGCGGACGAAGAGGTTGAGCCCGGCGCGGCCCGTCAGGCAATCGCTCGTGACCTGGACATCATCGATGAATTTTGCTTTTTTGGATTTGCGATTGGACATCCAGCCCTCCACCATATGGGTGAAATGATTTTCGTCGTTGGCTGGATAAGATTGTAAACAAAAACGAGATGATACGCCAGGAATGATGTTGCGTCAGGCTGGTGGATCGCTCAAGTCAGGTTTACCTAAAATAACTAAAAAAAATGATAAATATCAAATAACTATTACCACTTCAGTTGTTTTCACTTTTACTATATTTATAACACTACACGACGTCTGAAAACGCCACTTTCAACTTATGGAAAATATGCAGGCTCAGCATCGCAAACAAAACACCCACCATAAGACGGACTCCCGTATCCAGTAAATCCGGCATCACACCTGCAAAGAGGACCCCCCGAGCCGAATCAATTGCAGGAGCAATGGGATTCAACCCTACATAAAATCGATACTTCTCAGGCACAGCACGCAAAGAATAGAACAACGGGGACATAAACATGAGCATCATTGAAATGAGAGCTACCGCATGGCGTAAATCCCGCAAGAACACTCCTAAAGCACTCAAGAGCCATCCACATCCAAGCGCAAAGAAGAATAACGGCGAAATAACAAAAGGTAATAAAAAGATTGTCCAGTGTAGGGGATGACCAGCCAAGAGCATCGCAGCCAACAATATAACAAAGCTTATCAAAGCGTTAAAGCATGTTGAAAAGCTTGCAACCCAAACCATCACCTCCAGAGGGAAAACGACTTTTTTGATATACGACACATTTTCCAGCAGGAGGGTCGGGGCTCGGTTAAACATCTCTGCAAACAGGTTAAAAACGATCAGTCCCAAAAAGATGTTCAGAGCCATGCCACCACTATTGGACTGCCCTGTTGCCCAATGAACTTTGAAGACTACCGAAAAAGCAAAGACGTAAGCTGACAGCTGTCCTAGCGGGGCAAACGCAGCCCACAGAACCCCAAGCATAGACCCGCGATAGCGAGAAAGAATATCCCGCTTGGCAAGACGAAAAACCAGTTTCCAATTGTCAAATAACGCCGAAAAAATATTCCAAGAAATCTGCACGGCTACCTACTCTTCTACCTGCAAGGATACAGAAAGCATGGGGATCCCCATGAGCCCCTTGGCAACATTTTCGTTAATAACTTCAAAAATCAACGCATCATCAACCATACGATGCTGCGTGTGTGTATCCTGGCTGCCTGTAGCCAAAGCAACGTTCATGGCATAATGCCCCTTTGGCAAATACGGTACAAAAAATCGGAAACGGGCTTCAACTAATTCCCCGGCAGCAACGCGCACAGGAGCATTCTGAGTGCTTAGATACGTATTGTCGCCAAACAGAGACTGACCAAGGCGATCCTTACAGGAAAAACCAATAATGACCCCGTCTAGTTCTACTAGCGCTTTAGCCTGAATCTGCAAGATAACCTCATCGCCCCCCATCACAGAAGAAACCATATCTCCGCTAGTGTTAAGAAAGCACACTCTGGTGAACTCAACACTCCCTGTTCCAACCCATGGGGCTTCTGGGTCAAAATCATATAATTGCATCTGAGGAAGTACTTTTTGTACCGCGAACTCTTCATGACGACAATCAACAGTCACCCTTGTGGATTCCGTCTCCTTCACATCGCTGGCGCGTCTTCCACCGATTTTGTAACGGGATGATGAATCCACTCTTCGATAGGTATCTGCCAGGTATTCACGGCATACGTCTTTTGCAGCCCCAAAAGCACGCGGCTGCCCAGCGTCAAGCCATAGAGCTTTATCACATAGACCCACGACAGCGCCCATATCATGGGAGACGAAGAAGATCGTTCCCTTCTTCTTAAACTCTCGAATGGCCCGCATACACTTTTGTGAAAAGGCCGCGTCACCCACAGAAAGGATTTCATCAATAACCAGAATATCCGCATCCACATGCAGCGCAACTGCAAAAGCAAGACGAGCATACATGCCGCTGGAATACATCTTTACGGGCTGATGAACAAAATCGCCGATCTCAGCAAAGGCACAAATGGATTCAATACGTTGAGAAATATCTTTCTCACTCACTCCAAGAATCGAGGCCACAAGAAATATATTCTCCAAGCCAGTAAATTCCGGATTGAAACCAGCTCCAAGCTCCAACAATGCAGCAATCCGCCCCCGGATTTGGATATTCCCTGTGGTTGGAGAGAGGGTCCCACAAACCAGCTGCAATAACGTAGACTTACCAGAGCCGTTGTGCCCGATAATCCCGATAGTTTCACCTTTCTTGACAGAAAAGCAAACTTCTTGCAGGGCCCAATAAGGCTTTGAGTAACGTTTCTTGGGAAAAAGAAATTGCTTCAGCCTATCAACTGGACGCTCATAAATGTCGTAACACTTAGAGAGTGAGGAAACTACAATAGCTGCTTCAGACGTGTCTGAAGCAGCTATATTTTCTTTTTCGGTAGAGCCCAGAGATTGTAACTCTGCCGTATTAGCGAAGCTTTCCTGAGACATGTTGTATTCCATGCAATATGCCCTTCATGGCAAAACAAAATTTATCACGTTTATCCGCCTCAAAAAGAGCAGATTTTAAAAGCATTTTAATAAGGAGCATCCCCATGCGGACAAACCATTTCGGATGCGTCCAAAAAAGGCTTGGGAAAATCAACAGGTAATTACGAAACAGATAGTAATAGCGAAAAGCGGCATGATGAGAACAGCGGACACGCTTGCCCAGAAAAGAATGCAGCTCTGGAAAGCCTATATCATGATGAATACGTGCTTTCGGGGCTAACAAAACGTCATATCCGCTCTTTCTGGCCCGCAAACAAAACTCATGATCTACATGATCGATAAAGAGGTCCTCACGAAACCCCTGAAGTCTGCGCCAGGCAGAAATTGCTACAAGCGATCCGGAGGTAATGACTGTCTTGATTGGAACGCATCCATCTTTTACGTCTAGGTTTTCATCCCATGCTACATCACCATACACGCATCCAATCGTAGAAAACCCCATGTGCGCAGTAGCAGCCTGTTCCATCGCAATAGCAAAATCTGGATATGGACAACTGTCTTGATCGAATAAAACAGCATAGGGATACCCGCGACGTTCTAGCTCTTCAAGCCCGCGATTAAGCGCTGCAGCCACCCCAATATTCTCTCCTTGAGTCAACACAGTTACATTAGTAAAAGCCTTCGTATCCAAAGGATCCTGGCCAGAAGAATTGTCAACGACGACCACTTCAATACACTGGGCAGCTATTGCGTCTAGGTTGTAAAAAAAAGTAGCGTCGGGGAAATAAGTCACAATAACGGCAGGAAGACTCAAGAGCTGCTCCCCGACATAAGCATATTTTTTACAAAGGCGGAGACGCTGCTAAATCTCGCAGATAAAGCCCTCACAGGAGCCGTTATACGCCAAGAAAAAGAGTTCTCAAAACCGGCAATACGCGATCTTGCAATATTCAATTCATGTTGCGCTACATCTAACTGTTCGTCCCTTCGTGCTTTTTCATCAAGCAAGCTAAATTTTTCAATGAGCAATTCAGATACGATACGCTTAGATTCTTGACTGGAAAAATAAGAGCCGTACAGCGGTGGCAAATTCCAATTAGAAGCAACCGCCACAAGAAATGTTGGCTGAATAAGACCTGAATCGCTCTGTGACACAACACCGTCTTGCGCATGATAGTGACGCAGAGATTCCAGCCCGGACCGTAATGGCCACATCATCGATGAAGCGGCAAACGACTGCCCAACCAGACCCACGAGATTAAACTCTCCCTGCAGTAAAGCGACAAACTCTTCTTTTTCAAACTCATGCACATGAAATTCATTGTCTTCAACTTGAGAGAGAGCACGAAACTCATGAGTCTCGGGTGTTGAGCAGATAAAAACACCTTCAGGTTTCAACACTCGCCGCACTTCCCGTACAAATGCCTCATACTCGTGAATGTGTTCAATCGTCTCAAAGCTGACGACTATATCGAATTGCGCATCATCAAAAGGAGTACTTTTGCAGTCTCCGCAATAGTAGCTTAAATTATCGGCAACATATTTCTCACGTGCGGCTAGCACTACGCTTTCATTAATTTCACAGCCACACACAGAAGCTGCACACTGAGAAAGAATATAAGATCCATACCCATCCCCACTCGCCACATCCAACACCGTTTTGCCTGCACACATATCTGCAGCCCAGACATAGCGGTGATAATGTTCATGCTCAATATCAAGACCGACCCCTAAAACGAGTCGCTCTCCCGTAAACTCATGCTGCCTTGTAGGTGTTGGGAGTTTAATTTTATTCATTTTCATTGCCTTCAAATATCGAAATAAGCTCTAAGGCCTGTTCTTTATAAGTTCGAATATCTCCGTACTGCTTCGTCTTATAAGCACGGATCATTTCTTCATTCTCAAAAATAAACTTCAGGCAATCCTGAAATGCTTTGATGTCACCTTTGGGAAAAACTAACCCGTTTACTCCATGCTCAATACATTCGCTGGGGCCGCCACAATCTGATGTGATCACAAAAACATTCCGTGCAATTGCCTCTCTGACAGTCAAACCAAAGCTCTCGTCCCATAAGGAAGGGAAAATCAGAACATCTACCAAGGCAAAAAAGGAATCAATAGTGTCCGAAGAGTACGGTTCGACAACATCAATAGTATCCTTGTGCCTCCACCCAGAAGTATTAAGCTCAGTTGTCCCCAAGGATCTGTGAACATCTGGTAACAGCAAGCGATAGTTGGATTTTTCAAGTCCATTAAAACCATCTTGCAAAAAGAAGTACCCCTTATGTGCGGCTTTCCCCCCCACGTAGGCAAAGGTCAGCTGTGCAGACGCAGAGCCCTCCCCCTGGTGGGAGGCAGGTAAAAAAATGCCGTTCTTATTAGTTTTTACAACTAATCCCTGTGGCAGGTTGGCGCTTGCGAGATTTGTAAAAAAGTTTGAAGGGGTCATTACCCCGCTCGCCCGTGCTAAAGCAGATTCCATTCGAAATTTCCTGGAGTACAAAAAGGACGCAGCATATCCGCATCTTTCCTGGCAAATAGCAGGTAGAACCTCCTGTTGAGCACAGAATAATCCATCACTATCCAGCATGAACTGACGCGGACACCACCACCATGCGTCATGTATGGTTATCCAGTAAGAAAGCGCATGCTCCTGGCAAATATCAACCAGTCCTGTGCCCAAATGTTGAATAGAATGAAAATGCACACGGCTGCAGGATAGCCCACTTAATACGCGAGAAAAAACGCGTGCTATCTCGGGATCATAGTCTACGTCCGAGCGAATGGAATGGGTCACAACAGAAAAAACCTGAACATCCCCGTGATTGTAACGAACAAGGGAATATTCAGGAAGATTAGAGTCTTGTATTGTGGTAAAGACACAAACTTTAAGCCCTTCTTGTGTAAGCTCACTAGCAAGAGCCTCCACAACGTATGTTGCCCCACCAAAGGAATTTTTGCCAAACAGGATATTTACGAGAAGAACATCACAAACATCGTTAGGCAAGGCCAGCGAGTCAACGCATGCCTTTAATTCATCTTTCGCAACGACAGTTCCGGCGTAGGTGTCCAAAACACTAGCCCTAGCTGCGTCTCCCATCTCTTTACGAAGACTAGGGTCATCAACAAGGCGTAGCAGACATTCTTTCCATTCTTCAGAACTACGTGCAAGAAATCCGTTTTTCCCATGCTCGATGGCTGCAGAGAATTCCGCCACAGGAGAACAAACTGCAGGAGTAGAAAATATTGACGCTTCTAAGTATTTAATATTACTCTTTGCATCATTAAATATAGAGGGCTGCAATGGACACAAGGCAATATCATAACTGCCAATAGCACGGTAGTAATCTTCAACCGCGATATTTCCAACGCGATAAATTCTTTCAGAGTACCGCATAAGGGGTTTAGGAATTTCAAGGGCTCCGTGTATAAATAAATCCACATCATCACGCGCAGCAAGCACCTGAATCAGGCCTTCACTACATTCTAAAAAATCTTCGTTGTGGGTATTTGAGCCACTGCCGTAATAAATGGAAACTCTACCTGTTCGGCGAGTTATCGGAATATCCTCTGAAAGTTGAATGATCCCCTCTGAAAGAGCATTATGTACAACATGAACGGGCTTACCAAGTGCCTCGACACTCCGAGCTAAAGCATCAGTGCTCACAATTACGAGGTCTGCAGCTAGCAAGGCATTCCGGTAATGCAATACGCCATCCAACAAAACCCGCTGCTCGGCTTTTGAGAGGTATTCCAAGTTGGAATTAGCCGCATACTTATCCAAGTCGAACACCAGGTCGTCTATTTCAAAAAGAACAGGTAGAGCGAGTCGACGGGCTTCCTTATAGAGGCCTTGCACCCCTTCGAAAAAAGGCACTCTATAGAAAATTACCGCAACAGCATCCTGCATCGCGTCACGGGCCAAGTCCTCTTGGGTCCAAGACACAATCTGGGATGAGTATCCAAGCTGTGCGAGCTGCTCTGCTCGTTGCTCCACGCGGTAATGGGTACACTGGGGTATAGAAAGCTCAGCTATCAGACAAAATTTCAGCGTTCCCAGCCTCTGCGTAGCACCATATTCCTCTTGAAATGGTAATGCATATTTTTTTCCGCTCTTAAATCTGTGCTTTTTCTCCTGTATTTTTTTGTAAAAAAAATACAGGCTATTAAGAAGCATATTGCAGCAATAGGCTAGAATATGCTTCTTCTTAAGAGCTTCTCCAAAAGCATGATAGACGTTTGAGCGAAATGAAATGCCTTTCGTCAACGCTGTTTTGTTTACCACGATGTTCTTACCCTATATTCAAAAAACGACTATATCCGTGGGGCGTCTTTTTGTTCGTCTCTCCACAAATGTCAATAAAAAATATTTGTTTTTCATATAGTTATCTTAAAATGCTAGATTGCCCCAATCCCTTCAGTTGCTCAATATCGCCTGTGGAATGCAACAACGTCGCAAAAGAAACCAGATAATCCGCACGAGAGCGGCTGAGAAAAACCTCTGCTTCTACAAGCTCTGCCGAAGCATCAAGCAAATCAATGCTCGTTCCAAGCCCAAGCTGGTAACGTTTGAAGGCTCGTTGGTACGTTTCCTCGGCTTCACGCACATAGATTTTAGACAGTTCTATCTGTTTTTGTCCCTCTACCGTGCGCAAGTAGTTCTTTTTTACCTGTGATCCAAGGGAATGTTGCATGTCTTGAAGCTTTAAACGGGCTCCCGTTGTGCGGGCTTGTTGCTTCTTAAATTTGTAATAAGTTTGCCCACCCTGGAAGATCTGCCACTGCATATTCAGCCCTAGCGTATAGTACTGTCTGCTAATATCTGTTATGTTTTCTTTTTCGTAATCAGTATCTTGATCTATATACCTTGCGGATGCTGTAACAGTTGGCAAAAGCTCAGCTTTTGCTAAGCTTTCTTGTTTTTGAGAAATCGTAATATCTTTTTCTGCAATATGCAGGTCAGGATGAAAACGATACGCAATCTGAACGTATGATTGCAGATCTTGAGTAACTGGAGTCATAAAGTCTTCCAACTCACCGATTAATTCAAATTCTGTTTCTTCAGGGATATTTAATAGATATGCAAGCTGAGCCTGCTGTATTTTAACCGTATTGAGTGCCGCAGAAAGATCCTGTTGTGCTTTAGCTAATCGGCTTTGAGTTTGCAGTACGTGCAAGCGAGGCTTCATTTGCAACTCATAAAAAGCCTTGGCTGATTGAAGCTGTTTCTCAAGACGTTCAATCGCCTTCTGATAACTTTTCACATCTTCTTTGGCCTTTAAGTATAAAAAATATTCTTGCTCGATGTAGAACACTAAATTTTGTTTTACTTTTTTGAGCTCCAAAGCAGAGCGTTCGGTATAAGCGTCCGACATCAAGTAGCGATAGAGGGCAACCGCGTCAAAAATCTTTTGGTCAATGCCAAACTGTGCGGTTCTAGACTCCTGAGTCAAATAGTCTGCGTTATTTTCACTGGTTCCAGTGTTTTCTAATTGGCTTTTTCCTATGCTCCCATGAATTTGGGGGAGCAAGGCTGAACGAATTTCCTTCTCTTCCATCCTTGAGGCATCTACAGAACTGGCATATGCATGTACGTTGGCGTTAGAGGCAAGTCCCCTCTCAATGGCTTCCGCCAAAGAAAAGGTAATGGGAGAAGACTCCGCGTATAGCGGAGTCGAATAAAAAAAGAACGCAACCAATAGACAGAAAAAAGTTCGGTAATTTAGCGATGCATGCATAATTTGTTACTCTCGTAAAGCTTGACGGAAGTTTTCAATAAGAGGATCAAGCATATAATCAAGGAATGTGCGCTCTCCTGTACTTAAAAATACAGTAACAGGCATGCCTGGAGAAATAGTGATCCCTTGATCATCAATTTGCTTCCGGTTCAGCTCCACATTGATTTTATAAGCAGGCTGCTCGCCATACGGAGTGCGTATAAGCACGCTATCTGCGGCAACATAGCTCACTTTGCCATCAACAGGCTGTACTTCCCGAGTATTAAATGCATTCAGCTGAACGCGGGCAGCCTGTGTCTGATATACTTTTGAAATGTCCTGTGGACGCACGTCGCACTCAATAATCAACGGCTCTTCATCCGGTACAATCTGCATAAGAGTTTCGCCAGAGCGAATAACACCCCCTTCAGAAAATACCCGAAGATCAACAATGGTTCCCCCTACAGGAGCACGAACGGTGAGACGTTTTTTTGCATCAACTTGAGGACGAAGCCGATCTTCAATATCAAACAACTTATTTTGCACTTCCGAAAGCTGTGAGACGGCTTCTTTAACATACGCAGTGGTCAGCTCGTTCATACGCACTCGAATTTCTGCAATGCGTTCTTTGTTTTGAGCAATTTCCCCACGAATAGTGCTTAGAGCTCCCTCATGGCTGGCAAGTGAGCGTCGCAGCTCCAAAACCGGAGTTTTTTCAAGATACCGTTCTTTAAGCAGCTGCTCTTTTGCTTTCAGTTCCTCTTTAATAATCAGAATGATTTGTTCTTCCGAAGAAAGTCTCTCTTTCAAACCGCGAATCTGTTCTTTAATCTGCTGAGTCTGTGTTTCAAGTAAGGCAAGCTGGCCTTGCAAAGATTTTTTTCTAGAATCAAAAACCTGTTGCTCTGCAAACCATAATTTATCTATCAACTGAGAACGCTGACCTATGGGCACTTCCTCAGGCCAAAAAATAGTATCCTGGAGTTGGCTTTCTGCCTCTAAACGTGCTTTCATAGCGAGTAAAGCATGGTATTGACCTTGTAAAAGGTCGACATTTGAATTGATTTGAGCACTATGCAAGGTAAGAAGGACATCGCCTTTTTCCACGACATCTCCATCTCGGATAAGGATCTTATCAACAATCCCCCCCTCCAAATGCTGCACGTCTTTACGATGCTTCTCTACCTTAATAAATCCAGGAGAAATAATTGCCCCTTCAAGTTGGGCAAGAGTTGCCCACGCACCAAAACCACCAAAGAAAACAAGAATCGTGACGAGACCAAAAATAATGTAGGGGCGTGGCGAGACGGCTTTATCATCAAGACGATCTTCCATGTCTGGACTGCTGTTACGCTGCTCCCAAAATGCACCAAAATTTTTTTTAAGAAAATTTACGGTTAAAATTTTCATGCTAGTTCCTCACAGCCTTTAATGCTCCCCCAGAGAGCACTTGGGACTGAGTAGTAGACTGTTGAGCAGGGACTATTTTGCCTGAGAGGGCCTCCAGAACCTGTTGACGTGCGCCAAAGCATGCAACTCTACCATTTCTCAACAGCAGCAGCTTGTCCATAGAAGTCAATGTGCTCATTTTGTGTGAAACAACAATCACAGTAGTGTTGCTCTTCTTGAGATGAACAAAAGCCTGCAACAAAGCTTTTTCACCTTCATCGTCAAGGTTAGAACTGGGCTCATCCAAAATCACGACTTTGGGATTACGATAAAGGGCGCGGGCTAGTCCGACTCGTTGTCGCTGGCCGCCTGATAAGGTTGCTCCCCCCTGCCCTATCTGAGTATCGTACCCTTTAGGCAAACGTAAAATTAGATCATGAGCACCAGCTTTTTTAGCAGCCTTTACGACTTCTTCAGAGTCGATATCATCAAGTCGAGCGATGTTTTCTGCAACTGTTCCTGAAAATAATTCAACATCCTGGGGCAAATAGCCAATGTGTTTTCCAAGTTTCTCCTGATCCCAAGAGAAGACATTTGCCCCATCAAGACGGACTGTACCTGCGGTTGGAGGCCAAAGGCCGATAAGAAGTCGGCAAAGAGTAGATTTACCTGCGGCACTTGGACCGATAAGTCCCATAGATTCACCAGGAGCCAGCTGAAACTGCACTCCCTGTAGAAGGTATCTATTACCTGTAGCAAGGGTTACGCCCTCGCAGCTAATCGCTCCTTCGGGAGTAGGTAAGTCCATAGGTTCTATGGATGGAGGGGTCGAGAAGTGATTTTTAAGACGCTTATACGCCTCTACGGCTTCCGCTGTTTGCTTAAACGCCCCCATTCCTTGTTCGATAGGAGCTAAGCCACGCCCCATAACGATAGAGGCTGCAATCATTACACCAGGGGTGCCTTTACCGCTCAAGGTCAGCCAAGCCCCCACCCCATAAATGGCTACCTGCATAAGAGTACGCAAGCCCTTCGAAAAGGCTTGCAACATACCTGCAGAATTACTGGCTTGTGTTTGCAGACGAATAACTGCGTCATTCATGTGGTGCCAACGATTAGTCAAGGCTCCAAGCATCCCCATACCACGAACAGCTTCCGCATTACGCATTCCAAGCGTTATAAGTTCCTGAGAAGCGGAGGCAATGTTGCTCGCTTGTGCCAACGGCTTCCGGGTTATCTTATTCTGTAACACGCTAGAAACCGAAATAATAATAGCACCAGCGACTGCGACCCACCCAAGGAGAGGATGTAAAATAAAAATTATCCCAATAAAAATAGGAGTCCATGGGAGGTCAAAAAAAGCAAATACAGCACTGCCACTCAAGTAATTTCGCAGAGTCATAACATCTCTGAGTGTCGCTTTGTTTTGCTCACCCTTAAAAGCTGCCTTACTAATCATGCCAGCAAGGACCTCCTCACTCATTTGCTTGTCCATCAGAACACTCATGCGGACAAGAAGACGCGAGCGCGCTATATCGAGGAGCCCCATAGTGACAATAGCTGCCACAGCAATAACAGTAATAACCATCAAAGTCGGCAAGCTGTAACTTGAAAGAACCTTATCGTAGATAAGGAGCATGTAGATAGGGAAGGTAAGCTGGAAGAGGTTTATAAATAGACTAAAAAATCCTGCGTAAAATAAATACTTTTTCCAGCGTGTTAAAAATCGTTTCATTAGGCGACGTCCTATGCGGATACAGTAGGTAATACGCGCTGCATCCAGTACAGCGCACTAAGATGTGTATAACTGGGTGGCAAAGTACTTTTACTTCGTAAGTTAATAGCCATAAAAATCCTCCAAATTAACTTGCCCGTGTTATCAAAATCGGCATCATGGCTAATGTAGACCATATATCGCTTTGTTTTACGTTTAGGAGCAGCATGTACATACCTTCTTGAGAAAACAAAATTTGTTCGACATTAATATGCACTTTTTGAAAAGAAGATTGCATATCAAGAGAAAATTGCTTCAAACAAATCGACTTTTTTTGAGGATCAACGAGGTTCATACGGACAGCAGCGGTTTGCGGTGTATCACAAATCCACAGAGATCCAATTTTTGCATCACTTATTGATAAAGGTAACTTAGACGTATAAACTCGTTCAATTGCCTTAAAATAAGACACCTGCCCAGTACGTTTATCGATGATGATATCGCTGCAAAGAACAGCGTGAGCAATATTAAGCATGATTATCCCACAGAGTCGTCAATCAGAATGACAGAACAGTCGACGCACGGAGATGGAGCAGCCCCCCCAATAGAAACAACCCCTTCCTCTTTTCGGATAAAGTCACCAACATCCTTCGCGGAAACATTAAGATTTCTAGAAATAAGATAAATTAAGAGTGTATTAAGAGATACACCTTCACGCTCAGCGTTTTCTGTTAATTCTCTGTGTAAAGACGGCGGCATACGCAATCTAAGTTGCCCACTGTATGTCTTCTTAGACATCACTTCCTCCAACGATGGTACCAAATGCGGTACAACTTGTACCAACGATAACATTGATTGTCAATGGTATTGGACCGATTTTTTTATAAAAACGACACAGTTGTGATTCAGAAGTCATTGGCGCATCTGCAAATATTTTTAGGGTAAATCGAAGAAAGACAAAGCTGCGTCAAAAGGAAAAGAGCCGGGGGGATTACCTGACAGGTAACAGACGGATGAATCCTCTTGGCGAGCGCATCCACAAGCCTTTGAACACGATCCAATGCTCCTAAAAAGAAGGGATGGACTACTTTGCCCTATTAGACAGAGCCTGCCGTAGGTCCTCATGTTCGAATGCGGAAATCATGAATTCGATCTCATTTGGAGAGATGCCATGTCGCGATGCTAGGATGTTCCAGCGAGAGGTTGCTGTAGCTATTTCTTTGGCAATCTCACGAGCTCTCTCATGGTCTAATCCGAAGTCTGGTGCAACTTCCAAGGCAAGTTCAAGCGAGGCAGTTCCCTCATACATATCAATGTTGGTATGAAGAACCCGAGATTTTTCTGTAGCGGGCGTTGGTTCAAGGTCAAAAACGGGAGATAATCTCCACCCATCGGAGCCAGCATAAAGGAACCCGTGATTTCGCAGGTGGTCATCAACGTTGGAAACCATAATGTTGAATACAAGCCGCCTCCATAATTCTTCCAGATCTATAAGGACAGCCGCGCCATTCTCTTTCAGGATTTCGGCAAGTTCCAGGTATGAGCCGTGATCCCCATCTGAATAACCAAGCATGCTCATGGCTGACAGGTAAGGAATCCGGTGTTCTTTGGCAGTCCTGTCAAACCGACCTAGTATCAAAATGTCAGTGTCTCCTACCTTTTCCAGCCTATGGGAGGGGGTGGTAATCCCGGCCTGTGCAGCCATCTGTAGACAGACATATTCCCAAACGACAACATTCCATTTGTCGTTTGGGCTAGAGAATTTGGCAATATGCAAGCGGCCATTGGTATCCAATATTGAAGCCTTTGGGCGCGCTCCACCCAGCGAAGCGCCGGGATTAACCAAGTCTCGAATGTCTCCGTCCACTTCCTGGCGATTCAGGATTCTTGTCGCAGCTTCGAGAAGTCGACCGAGGTTAATGATGGGAGGGATAACGATATCACCTTCAGAGGCCACAAATGGACCACCTTTAGTAAGAGAGAAACGAAGAGCTCCTTGTCGGGCAGTATCTGCAACGAGAAGCAGATAGTCCGAATCTCGAAGTTGTCGGGGGGCACGCTTTTCAAGTTTTGCCAGGCGTGCTTCGCGGCGTTCCATAAGCACACGACCCCATCGGTCAGGAGCCGAGTCTCCAATGGAACCAAATAGAGCCTTCCCTTGTGCAGTAGGAAAAGTGCCGGGTCCAACTTTGAGGTAGGGTTCCAAACTGAATTTAAGAGGTGAATTGAGCCACTCTTCGGCGTATTGAAATGAGGCGGTTTCACCGTTTCTGCTGTCGTGTGTCCACAGACGTCCAACAAAATTAGGGGTACCCTGGAGATCAACGTAGACGAAGATTTCTTTCGGCAATTGTGCACCTCACGCCAATTTTTTAGAACGCGCCCTCTTCGGTATGCGCTGCTCGTCAAGGGCTTGGCCTGCCACATCCTGGTCTATACTTGCTAGCTCCATCCAGGATGTCCCTAGTCCCAGAGCAAAAATGACGGCGGCATAATTCCCCATGCTCACTCCAGGATCTCCTCGTTGAATTTTTGCTAAGGTCTCACGGCTGATCCCGGCACGTTCGGCCACGATCTCCATTTTGAGGCCGCGTCTCAGACGAGCGGACTTGAGATCTGATCCTAGACGGACAAGTCCCCGACGGACAGAAATAGAGGGATTTTTTGCCATAACGCTAACTTTTATAGTCAGTAAAATTCTTTGTGACTAGAATGGTAGTCACAAAATAGAAGTCGGTCAACTGGATAGCTAAGAGGGATTTCAAATCCCTCGGCTTACGAGCTGTGCCGGTTCAAGTCCGGCCTCGGGTACCATGAAATAAAGGCGGTTACAGTTGTACGACTGTGACCGCCTTTGTGTGTTTGTGGCGGTTTGGCAAAAATGGTGTCAGTTAGAAAAAGGTACCGCTTCTTGGTGTGGGGTTCAATCGTAAAATTTGTGAAACTGCGTATTGACTTTTGATTTGTCTTTGCGTATTTGTTTCGAACAATATTAATAATAATAGAATTAAAACCAATAATTGGTCCTTTCAGAGCATTGGCCCTCTCGGGTTTAAGGGCTCCTAAGGAAAGTTAGTAAGCAAACAGACTAAGGTCTAGCGCGTTTAAATTTGTAATACGCCCTACCTAGCTTTGCTATGCTTTAATTTTCATTTCTAGGAGCTTCTATGTCTCATTCACAAGTTGTCGCAGTGCTAATTAGCCAGTTACGCGACGCCCTCCCCACTGTTGTATCTCGTAAAGCGATTGAAAAGCAGCTTTCAGGATTAATTTCCCATCGCACTCTTGCAAACCTTGACTCTCTAGGCAAGGGGCCTGCTGAACGTGTGCGTTTAGGCAGAAGTGTAGGATACCCCAAAGAAGCTTTCCTCTCTTGGCTTGCTACTAGGCTAAAGGAGGCTTCTGATGCGTAACTACAGATGCTCTTGTGATGAGTTTTTCCCTTGCTCGCTACGTCGTTCACTCCCAGAAACGGCGCAAGATTATGTTGATGAGCTTGCAGACGAACTCGGTGTGTCACGAAATCTTGTCGCATTTTCGTTGCTGGGGATAACTGCTGCTGCTCAGGTTGGTGAAACGTGCGAGGTAGCCTCCGAGTTTACGGTTGGGCAGTCCTTGTATTTTGTTGGAGGCGCACCTCCTAGCTCTGGCAAAACGCCTATACTGGAACGTCTGAAAGGTCCATACGAAGCGGCAATTCAAAAGCATCTTTTGCTAACACCGGAAGAAACCACCCGGTTAACGACGCGTGCTAACATCCTGCGTGAGTCCATAAAACGGGTGACACGGCAGGCCTCAAAAGTAAAAACTCGTGAAGAACGCATGGAGCTTGAAGAGAAACTAAGCGAGCTCACAAAAGAACTTGAACAATGCAAGGTTCCGGTGTCTCTCTTAATGGGAAAGTCAACGATTCAGGCCATACCTAAAGAGCTCTTTGTGCGTGGGGAGAGTGCCGCCCAGTTAAGCGCTGAAGGAGGCTTGTTTACTGCCCTTGAGACTGTGTCCCCTTCGCAACTTACTCCATTATTGAGTGCATGGTCCAATGAGCTCATTGAGGATATCACCAAAAAGGAGCGTATTGTAGTAAAAAAACCGAGTCTGGTTACGGTGTCGTTGTGGCAGCCAGGGCCTTTGCTGAAGGTGTTTCAAAGGCAGGAATATCGAGACAATGGTCTTATAGCTCGGTGTTTGCCCTTTGTTGAGGCCGATAGTTTTAAGGAAAGATACTTAAGGCGGCCGAGGTCAGAAAAGAGCAAGCGCTGGTATCTGTCCTTGCAGGATTCACTTCTCCAACGTAGGGCCAGTTGTTTGAAGCTTGCAAATGCGCTGCCACAGTACCATTTGGCATCTCAGGCGCGTGACGTGTGGCAGCGGTTCAAAGAACATACACACATGTTACAGGAGCGTGATGCGCCTTTTGAGCACTATCGTGATATTGCAGGAAAGTTGGATATGCAGGCCATACGCCTTGCGATGGTTCTCCATGTGTTGGAGTATGGCGTCTCCGGCAACGATTCCAAGAAAAGCATAGAAATAGCTGAAGGCACAATGCTCTACGCATGTAACCTTGCTCTCTTCTTTGGGTATGAGTCTGTACGTATCATCAACGATGCCCATGAGGAAAAGCTCTGGCAAGCGGCTCTTCCGTTAACGACATTTATAGCCTCGGTGCAGGATGACACTCCGCGCTTAAGTAGTTTTACAGTTGAAGAGTTGTGTGAGCCGACAGGTTTTAGTCAGTCGAAATGTAAGCGTATCCTCCATTGGTTTTGTGAAAAAGGATGGATGGACCGAAGGTCGATGAAGAGTAGGCGGAGCGAGAACGGACTCTCTACAAAGCCTCAAGTACTATGGGAGCCTAGGTGCCACTTCAGTGACCTACTATAGTATGGCAACATAAAAATAGCGGCAGGGCTTTCCCTGCCGCTATTTTGCTTGAATTTGATTGCTAGTGATCCTGCTACAAAGTTGTGGACACAGAGTTAAGCTACTATCCTGCCTACGAAGGAGATATGGATGAGTAGCCCAAAACGTCGCACTTATGATTCAGAATTCAAACAAAACGCCGTGTTATTAA
>Ga0334899_1001653_pt1 | contig 20515 bp, 19 predicted proteins | sample GraSluR3_MG_FD_207219 | JGI IMG/M metagenome (GOLD analysis project Ga0334899, IMG submission 207219) | Sludge microbial communities from methane-producing bioreactor in Wageningen University, Netherlands - Granular Sludge_8_08-R3 | ecosystem: Engineered > Bioreactor > Anaerobic > Unclassified ...
TGGATTACAGCAGCTGCAGCAGCAACTGCGCCACCAGCCCCAGCAGGAACAAGCCGCCAAACTTCCGGTTGTGCGCAAACGCGTGTGACACGAACCAGAGAGGCCAGGCCTCCCGGGGATAGCCGGACGGGCATTCGGCCGGTGCCGGCCGGCGAAACACCGGCAACACGCGGCGGAAAAGATAAGGCAGCGCCCCCAGAACGATCAGCAGGGTCCACGAAAAGAAGCCCGTCAGGATCAGGTACAGCACCACCAGGTACTGCAGGACCAGGATCCCGATGGTCGTGGCGCGCGCGGTCCTTTCGCCCAGCAGCACCGGCAGGGTACGGACTCCCCGGGGCTTGTCCCACGGGATCTTGTCGATGTGCTTTCCAAAGAGCACGGCCGTGGGACCCAGTGCATAGGGCAGGCTGGCGAGGGCCACATCCCAGGACCAATAGCCCGTGATGGCCAGAAAACCACCCCCGATCATCAGGGGGCCCCAGACGACCACCACCAGGGGCTCGCCCAGTCCGAAATGCTTCAGAGGCCAGTTGTAGGCAAACAGGGCCACCACGCCCACCAGGAAAAACCAGAGGACATCCATCCCGGAGGCCAGCACCAGAAACACCCCGGCAGCCGAAGCCGCCAGGCCGGTAAACAGGGCCATGCGAACGCTCTGCGCCTGGGTCAGCAGCCCCTGCTCCACCGGCTGGGTCCCGTACTGGGCCCGGAATGCATTGTCGCGGTCCACCCCGCGCCGGTGATCACTCAAATCGTTCAGAATATTGTTGGTGGCATGGGCCAGCACGAGGCCTGCCGCCATGACCAGGAAGTATCCCCACTGAAAGGCCCCTTCGATCCGGGCGTAGATCCCGGCGATGATGGCCGAGAACAGGGTCATCAAAAGCACCGCGGCCCGGGTGGCGATCAGCCAGCGGCTCACCGGGTCCAGACTTTGCCACTGCTGTTTGTTTTTGACACGCGGGACGCCCCTCAGGGCCTTCCCCCACATGGCCGTATCCGGCCTGAAAAAGGAATACTGGGTCGACATGGTATGGTAAGGAAATTTGGGTTGACAAAGGGTTTGTCCCTGGCTGACCGCAGGGAACAAAACCGATCAGCCGATCAGTTTCCGCTCCCGGAGCAAGCCTTCCATTTCCCGGCGCACCCCTTCAGCCGCTTTCCCGGCGGCCAGGTCGAAATCCTTCCCCTGGGAGGCGAACAGGATGGACCGGGACAGATTAACCAAAATCCCGCAATGTTTGTTCATTGCCTGGCGGGAAACCTCCGCCAGGCTGCCGCCCTGGGCACCCACGCCCGGGATCAGGAAAAAATGGTCCGGGACGGTTTCCCGGATAAAGGACAGCAGCTCCGTCTGGGTGGCCCCCACCACGAACATGGTATTGTCGGCCGTGCCCCATTTCATGGCTTCCTCCATGACCATTTCGAACAACTTCTTCCAGTAGGAGGTTTTGATCCCGAACTTCTCCAGCAGCTGGGGCAGCTGGGGCTGCAGGGCCTGGAAGTCCATGGCCCCCGGGTTGGAGGTCAGCGCGAGGATGACCGCCCATTTGCCCTTGTACAGCAGGAAAGGCTGGATGGAGTCGTGCCCCATATAGGGACTCAGGGTGACGGCATCCACATCGAGCGCCTCAAAGAATGCCCTGGCGTAATGGGTGGCGGAGTTGCCTATATCGCCCCTTTTGGCATCGGCAATTATGAAAACGGGTCCCCCGGGATGGTTTTTAAGGTAGTCGATGGTCTTCTCCAGGCTGACCCAGCCCCGGCTCCCGTGGCTTTCAAAAAAGGCCAGGTTGGGTTTGAAGGCGACCGCTGAATCAATCGTGGCATCGATGATGCGGCGGTTGAATTCGAAGAGGGGGTCGTTGGACGACCCCTTAAAAAAGGCAGGCATGCGGCCCGGATCCGGGTCCAGGCCCACACAGAGGAAGGACCTCTTGCTGCGGATCAGTTCAAACAGTTCCTGACGTGTCATGCGTAAAGGTAATCATTCCGGGGGCAGGCAGGCAAGGTCCGGAAGAAAAAACCTCAGGCGACGGACGTGCCTTCCTTGAGCTTTTCGGCATTTTCGGCCACCTGCAGGGCATCGATCACCTCCTGGATGTCCCCGTCCATGACCGACGACAAATTGTAAAGGGTCAGGCCGATCCGGTGATCGGTCACGCGGCCCTGCGGAAAATTGTAGGTACGGATTTTGGCCGAGCGGTCGCCCGAGGACACCATGGTCTTCCGTTTGGAGGCGATCTCATCCAGGTATTTCTTGTACTCCATGTCGTAGAGCCTGGTGCGCAGCACCTTCATGGCCTTCTCCATGTTCTTGATCTGGGATTTCTGGTCCTGGCAGGACACCACGATGCCCGTGGGGACGTGGGTGAGGCGGACGGCCGAATAGGTGGTGTTGACCGACTGCCCGCCGGGTCCGCTCGAACAAAACGTCTCCTTGCGGATGTCGCTGGTCTTGAGCTCCACGTCAAACTCATCGGCTTCAGGCAGCACGGCCACGGTGGCGGCGGAAGTATGCACCCGCCCCTGGGTCTCGGTCTGGGGAACGCGCTGCACACGGTGAACCCCCGATTCATATTTCAAAAGTCCGTATACTCCCTCTCCCGACACATTGAAGATCACCTCCTTGAATCCCCCGGAAGTCCCTTCGTTCATGTCCACCAGTTCGGTCTTCCAGCGCTTGACCTCACAATATTTCTGGTACATGCGGTAGAGGTCTCCGGCAAAGATGGCCGCTTCATCCCCTCCTGTCCCTGCCCGTATTTCGACAATGGCATTTTTCTCATCCTGGGGATCGGAGGGAATCAGCAGCAGGCGGATGTCCTCCTCCATCTTTTCCTGGTGCTGAAGCAGGGAATCCATTTCCCCTTTGGCCATTTCACGGAATTCGGGATCCTTTTCCACCCCGAGCATCTGCCGGGTGGAGGCAATGTTGTCCAGCACGTTCTTATATTCCCTGTAAGCTTCGATGATGGGCTGCAGGTCCTTGAATTCCTTGCTCAGCTGGATGTAACGCTTCATGTCGGATACGATGTCCGGATCGGCGATGAGCCGGCCCACCTCTTCGTAGCGTTCATGGATCGCCTGGAGCTTCTCTAGCAACATGGGGTTTCAGATTTAGGGAGGCAAAGGTACAAAAAATCCGCCGGAATCTCACGCTGCGAAACGGAGCCGGCCGGGACCGGGTGCCGGGGCGCCTTATCCGAAGGTGCAGGAGCCGCCGGGAGTCAGGATGCTCAGCTTTTTCCCCTGCCATGGCTCGCAGCGGCCCACGATGCGGGCCTCCAGCCGGAAGTCCGCGCACAGCCCGATGATGTCGTCCGCCACCTCGGGACGCACGAACAGCTCCATGCGGTGGCCCATATTGAATACCTGCATCATCTCCTTCCAGGGGGTGCCGGATTCCCTCTGTATGAGACGGAACAAAGGCGGGGTGGGGAAGAGATTGTCCTTGATGACGTGGAGGTCCTCCACAAAGTGCAGCACCTTGGTCTGCCCGCCCCCGCTGCAATGCACCATCCCATGGATATGGCCAGCCATCTCACCGAAGAGGCGTTTCATGACCGGGGCATAGGTGCGGGTGGGCGACAACACCAGCCGGCCGGCCGGCAACGGGCTGCCTTCCACTTCCTGGTCCAGGCGGCAGCTTCCGGCATAGGCCAGGTCCTCCCCCATCGAGGCGTCGTAGCTCTCCGGGTATTTACGCGCATATTCCCTGGCAAAGACGTCATGCCTGGCGGAAGTCAGGCCGTTGGAGCCCATGCCCCCATTGTATTCCTTCTCATAGTTGGTCTGTCCGTACGAGGCCAGTCCGACGATCACATCCCCCGCACGGATCCCTTCGTTGGTGACGACTTCGGCGCGCGGCATCCGGGCCGTGACGGTGGAATCGACAATGACCGTCCGCACCAGGTCGCCCACATCGGCGGTTTCCCCCCCGGTGAGCACCATCTCGATTCCCTGGTCGCGCATGTCCTGCAGAAAGGCCTCGGTGCCCCGGATGATGGCCGACACGACTTCTCCCGGGATGCGCGCCTTGTTGCGGCCGATGGTGGAAGAAACCAGGATGCGGTCATGGGCCCCGACGCACAGCAGGTCGTCCAGGTTCATCACCAGGGCGTCCTGGGCGATGCCGTGCCATACGCTGAGGTCTCCCGTCTCCTTCCAGTAAATATATGCCAGGGAGGATTTGGTGCCGGCCCCGTCTGCATGCATGATGTTGCACCAGGCGGGGTCTCCACCCAGGTAATCGGGGACCACCTTGCAGAAGGCCCTGGGAAAGAGCCCCCTGTCAAGGTCTTTCACGGCCCGGTGCACATCCTCCTTGGCGGCCGACACGCCCCGGCGGCTGTATCTGGATGGGTTTTCGGACATGGGTCGGTTAGGGTTCTTCCGGTACGGGAGGTTCGTAATCGTCACGGATCACGCGGAACTCGGTGCGGCGGTTCATCTCATGGGCCACATCCCGGTGTTCCTCGCCGGGCAGGCCATTGATGTACTCTTCCGTCAGCACGGTGCCCGCAGGAAAACGGAAGCCCTGGCGCACGATATCCCTTTCGATGGTGCGAGGCACCCTCTTGCCGTATCCTTTGGCTTCCAGGCGGTCTCGTGCGATGCCCTGCCTTACCAGGAAATCGACCACCGTCTGGGCCCTTCTCTGGGACAGGGTGTCGTTGACCTCGTGGGTGCCGCGGCTGTCGGTATGCGAGGCCAGCTCGATCACGATGTTGGGGTTGTCCCGGAGCGTCTGTACCAGTCCGACGAGCGAATCCCGGAACTGCGGCCTGAGCTCCCACTGGGCAAACTCATACAGGATCTCCGGCAGGGCGATGGGTTTCTCCGGGATGGGCGCCAGGGCGAGGTCTACCGTAAAGTCCCGGCTCACCGCGGCTTCCCGGGTGGACTGCTGTCCGCGGGAGGAGAAATAGCCTTCCTTGCTGGCGATCAACTCATAGGAGGTGTTCTCGCGGACCACGAAGCGGTCAAACAGGTAACGTCCTTCCCGGTTGGTGGCAACCTGGGTAAAAGACCCGTCGGAGCCGATCAGCTGCACCTGGGCATCGGGCAGCAGGGCCTGGGTGGAATCGTCGCGCACCAGCCCCGAGATGGAAAACTCCAGGGGCGCCAGGTAGAAAGAATGAATGTCGTAGCCCCGGCTTCCCGGGCGGTTGGAGGTGAAAAAGCCTTCTTCGCGCCCGGCCGCGAAAACGATGCCGAAGTCGTCGCCCGGGCTGTTGATGGGCACGCCCAGGTTTTCAGGTTCGGCCCAGCCATCCGGTGTCCGGCGGCTCATGAACAGGTCCAGCCCACCCAGGCCCGGATGCCCGTCCGACGAAAAATACAGGGTGCCGTCCGAACGCACGTAAGGGAACATCTCCTGGCCGGGGGTGTTGACCGGCGGCCCCAGGTTTTCCGGGGTGCCGAATTCCCCGGTGGGAGACTGCCGTCTGGCCACCCAGATGTCTCTCCCGCCGAGCCCCCCCTCCATGTCGGAGACGAAGTACAGCGCCAGTTCGTCCGGGCTGATGGCCGGATGCCCCACGGTCACGGAGCTGTCGGTGGTGAGCCGCACCTCGCGGGGATCCCCCCAGTTGGCCCCGCTGCGTTCCGAGACGAAGATGCGGCAGCCCATGTCCACGTCGGGACTGCGAAGGCACCGGGTGAAGTACATGCGCGTACCGGCCGTGTTGACCGAGGGCGCCCCCTCGTTGAATTCGGTATTCACGGGGCCTTCGTCCAGCAAAACCGGACGGCTCCAGTCTCCCCCGCGGTCGCGGAAAGATATAAACAGGGACGAATGCTGCTGGCCGGTCCACAGGTCCTTGCTCCCGCCCATGGCATCGTCCCGGGAAGAGGCAAACACCAGGCTCCCTGAGCGGTGGTCGGCAAAGGCGGCCGTGTAATCGTCCTCGCGTGAATTGAGCACCCTGGGAGCCTCCACATCGTAAGGGGTCGGGTTCTCGGTCAGCTCGCGGGCGGCCTCGATCGACCGCACCCCATGCATGCCCCGCCAGTCGTCCGGCACCAGCTCGGCATAGCGCCGGTACTGCTCCAGTGCCTCTTCGGTCCGCTCGTTCTGATGCAGGGCCTCCGCGAGGTAGAGCACCGCGACCGGATCGGGATAATTCTGCCTGACCGCCCGGCGGAACCAGGACTCCGAGCGGCGGGGATCGTTCAGGTAACGGTAGCACATGGCGGTGCGGAAGACCACCCTGACCCCCTCCTGCCGGTCCTTGCGCCGGACCCTGTTGTAGGCCCTCCTGTATAGGTCGAGGGCCTCGCTGTATTGCTTCAGCTCATAGGCCTGGTCGGCCCGTTCGAGCCGGCGGTTCTGGGAGGCGGCTTCCCCGGGAAGGAAAAACAATAAAAGCGCGACGGCAAAAGGGAAAAGATACCTGGGACCTGCTTGCATGGAGGGGACGGCTGTTTCCGGATGATTCCTGTTGTTAACCTTGGTTTGGGACAATCCCATGTCAATACTAATTAACGGGGGCCTGCGAAATAAATTGTATGTCCATCGGCTGCGGGCCGGCCTTAATTTTTCAGGGTGTCTGTTCCCCGTTTTTCCTGTTGTATGGGTAAGGCAGGTCGTCCTCCCCGCCCCCGCTGTCGCTTTCCATATCGGGTTTGTGGGACGGCAGCTGGTCGTCCTTATGCGGACCGCCCTCCGGTGCCGCCTGATCCGTTTCCCCGGGTGCATCCTCCCCTTTGGTTTTCGCAGGGTCCGGCCTCTCGGGTCCGGTCTTTGGGCGGCTCTTGCGGGCCTCCTCGTAGGGATCGGGCGGGGGTCCTCCCCCCGATTGATCCCCTTCCGTGACAGGGGCCTCCCCGGCGGGTCCTTCGGCTGAACGGGCCACCTGGTCTTTCAGCTGGTTGATCTCCGACTGCATTTTGCTTGTTTCCTTTTCGATCTCTGAGGAATAGCGGTGGATCTCGGTATTGATCTCCCGTTGTACCTTCTTCACTTCGTTGATCCCCCGGCCCAGCATGCGGGCGATCTCCGGGATCTTGGAGGGACCGAACAGGACCAGCACCAGCAGCAGCAGGATGAGGATCTCCCCCCCGCTGACACCAAACAGCAGCGGGTATTGAAGCAAGCCAAAAGGGATAAGCAGTATAAAGGGGCCCATCGGATGAAATTGTTGGATCCGGCAGCCGGCCTCCTCAAAAGCCGTTACTCCGCCGGGGAACCTGCCGACAAATTTACGAAAAGAAGCAGAACAAACCGCACGGGAAAAATATCCGGATCCGGTCCCCCATTTATTTTGCCGTCGGATAAAAAACCAGTAATTTGCAGCCCCGTTTCGTGCATGGACGCGCCCGGGGAATGGACGCTCCGGAAACCTGGCCTTCCGGGGGCCGGCGGCAAACGGACAAAGCACAAGAAAAACCGACCTTTTATGGCCCTTCTGATCACCAGCACGGGAAAGAACCTGGATTCCTGGGTGGCCGCCCTGAAGGAGGCCGGTCCGGAGGTGGATATCCTCACCCTGGAGCAGGACGTCCCGCATGAACGGATCCTGATGGCCCTGGCCTGGAACCATCCGCCGGGCATCTTCCGGACGCTTCCCGCCCTGAAGTGCATCTCTTCCATGGGGGCCGGGGTGGACCACCTGCTGAGCGACCCGGACATCCCGGAAGATGTGGCCGTGGTCAGGATCGTGGACCCCATGCTGGCCCGCGATATGTTCGAATTTGTCCTGGCCCTGATCCTGGGGCACAACCGCCGCCTGCCCCTGTTCGCGCAGCAGCAGTCCCGGGGCCTATGGAAAAAAAAGCGTTACCGCCGCATCCGGGACACCCGGGTCGGGGTCATGGGCACCGGGGCCATCGGCCATCATGTATGCATGGGGCTGTCGGCCCTTGGCTTTTCCGTCAGCGGCTGGGGCAGGTCGGCCAGCCGGGAAGGGCAGCAACCCCCTTACCGGCGGCATGCCGGGGCCGGCGGGCTGGCCTCTTTCCTGCGCGACACCGACATCCTGGTCTGCCTCCTGCCCTTAACGCCGGAGACCCGGGGCATTTTAAACCGGGAGCTTCTTTCCCAGCTTCCCCGGGGGGGCGTCCTGATCAACCTGGGCCGCGGGCCGCACGTGGTGGAGCAGGACCTGATCGCCCTCTTGGACGAAGGCCACCTGCAGGCCGCCTCCCTGGACGTGTTCGATCCCGAGCCCCTGCCGGAAGGCCATCCCTTCTGGAAACACCCCGGGGTGCAGCTGACCCCCCACATCGCCAGCCTGACCGACCCGGCCTCGGTGGCCCCCCAGGTGATTGAGAACTACCGGCGTCTGCGTCGGGGGGAGCCGTTGCTTCACCGGGTGGACCGCCGCCACGGATACTGATTTCCCCATGATAAAACGTAAACAATGAATATGGAAACATTGCAAGGCATATTCCCCCCCCTGCCGACCTCCTTCGATGAGAACGAGGAACTGGATGCCGGCAGGATGAGGGAAAACATCCGCAGCCTGAGCCGCTACGACCTGGCCGGTTTTCTGATCCTGGGCTCCAACGGGGAGCTGGTCATGCTGACCGAAGAGGAAAAAATCCGCGTATTCAACCAGGCACGCGAAGCCATTCCCGGAGACCGGCTCATGCTGGCCGGCACAGGGGGGCAATCGACCCGGGAGACCATCCGCCTGACCCGCGAGGCGGCCCGTGCAGGGGCCGATGCCGTGCTGGTGCTCAACCCCCATTACTATAAAGGGCTGATGGGGCGGGAAGCCCTGGTGGCACATTACCATGCCGTGGCCGATGCCTCCGGGGTGCCCGTTATCATCTACAACATGCCGGGCAATACCGGCATGGACATGGGCGCGGACGACATCCTGGCCATCGCGGACCACGACAACATCGTGGGAATGAAGGACTCGGGCGGCAATGTGGTCAAGATGGGCGAGGTCCTCCGCCGGGCCCGTCCGGGATTCCGGGTGCTGGCCGGCTCGGCCGGTTTTCTGCTGCCGGCCCTGGCCATGGGCGCCACCGGCGGCATCCTGGCCCTGGCGAACATCGCCCCGGCCCAGTGCCTGGGCATTTACCAGTCCTTCCGGGAGGGCGACCTGGAACGAGCCCGCCAGCTCCAGCAGCAAATGATCCCGGTCAACACGGCCGTCACCGCCCGCTGGGGCGTGCCGGCCCTGAAGGCCGCCATGGACCACCTGGGGCTCTATGGCGGGCCGGCCCGCCGGCCCGTGCTGCCCCTGAGCGCGCCCCTGCGTCAGGAGCTGCTGGCCCTGCTGGAGGCACAGGATATCCGACAAATAGACACCCCTTAAATAACTTATACATGAAAGGAAGAAAACTGCTGATGATCCCCGGGCCCATTGAGTTCGACCCGGCGGTGCTGCAGGCCGTGGGCACGGCCACCACCAGCCACGTGGCCCCGGCCTTTATCGAATGCTTCGGGCAATGCCTGGAGATGATGCGCCAGGTATGGCAATGCCCCTCGGGGCAGCCCTTCATCCTGGCCGGCAGCGGCACCCTGGCCATGGACATGGCGGGGGCCAACCTGACGGAGCCGGGCGACAAGGCCCTGGTGGTCTCCACCGGCTACTTCGGGGAGCGCTATGGCGAGCTGCTCCGTCGTTACGGCGCAGAGGTGCGGCTGCTGCAGGCCGGGCCCGGTCAGACCGTGCCGCCCGAAGACATCGAAGAGGCTTTGCAGGAGGGCGGTTACAAATTGCTTGCCTTCACCCATGTGGACACCAGCACGGCGGTGCGGGTGGACCCGCGGCCCATCGGGGAGCTGGGCCGGAAATACGGGGTGCTGACCATCCTGGACGGGGTCTGCTCCGTCGCCGGGGAGGATATCCGGCAGGAAGAATGGGGCATCGACGTGGTGCTGACGGCCTCCCAGAAGGCCGTCGGCGTGCCGCCCGGGCTCGCCCTGTTGATGGCCTCGGAGCGGGCCATGGAAGCCTTCCGTGCCAGGAAATCGCCCGTGGGCAGCTATTACGCCGACTGGACCCACTGGCTGCCCGTCATGCAGGCCTACGAAGCGCGCAAGCCGGCCTACTTCGGCACCCCGGCCGTGAACCTGGTGGCCGGTCTGCAGGTCAGCCTGCGGCAGATCCTGGCCGAGGGGCTGGAGAACCGATTCGAAAGGCACCGCCGGCTGGCCGCCTCCTTCCGGGCGGGCATGCGGGCACTGGGCTTGCAGCTTCTGCCGCAAAAGGAGGACACGGCGGCCAACACCCTGTCGGCCGTGTACTATCCCGAAGGAGTGGCTTGGGACGGCTTCATCGGCCGGATGGGCCAATCGGACGTGATCGTGGCCACCGGACTGCTGCCCGAACTCCGCACCCGTTACTTCCGGGTCGGGCACATGGGAGCGGTCAGCCAGGCCGACCTGCTGGCCACCACGGGTGCCATCGGCCAGGCCCTGCAGGGCTGCGGGCATGATGTGCCGGCATCTGCGGGCCTAACCGCCATGCTGAAGGCCATCGACGCGGTCTGATTCGGACGCCGCGCTTCCCCGAAAGGGAGGCGCGGCTGCCAATGCGGCGCAAATACAGAAATTAAAAAACGCAACCAACGGTTAACCTGTTGATTGCGTTTTTAAAATGTCGGGGTGAGAAGACTCGAACTTCCGACCCCTTGCACCCCATGCAAGTGCGCTAGCCAACTGCGCCACACCCCGGACATTTCGGGCGTCCCGGAGGACTGTCCCCGTTTTCGAATGGCAAAAGTAATACATTATCCCGAGCGGACAAAATTTCCGGATAAAAATTCCTTGCGCCAGCCCGTTTATTTTTCAGGCTTCCACAGGATGTCCGGCACGCCCAGGTCCTTGCCGGTCTTTCTTGCCAGCACGAAGAAGTAATCGGACAGCCGGTTGAAATACCGGATGATGACCTCTTCCACGGGTTCCTGCCCGGACAGGCTGATGATGATGCGTTCGGCCCGTCGGCAGACGCAGCGGCAGACATGGGCCAGGGACACGGCCGGATGGCCGCCCGGCAGGATGAAATGCCCCAGGGGAGGCAGGTCCTCATTCATGCGGTCGATCTCCCGCTCCAGCAGCAGGATGTCCTCTTCGGACAGCCCGGGCAGGGGGATCGACTCGCTGCCTGCATCCCGGGCCAGCAGGGATTCTGCCACAAACACCCGGTCCTGGATGCGCAGCAGCACCTCCCCATCATGGGCGTCAACGGGCTGGTCGCGCAGCAGCCCGATGAAGGCGTTCAGCTCATCGGCCGTGCCGTAGGCCTCGATCTTGAGGTGGTCCTTGGGCACCCGCCGCCCCCCCAGCAGGGAGGTCTCCCCTTTATCCCCCGTTTTGGTATAGATCTTCCAGTCTTTCATGATTTATTCCTGCAGGTCCGGTTGTTTCACCATGGCGATGGTCTCGTTGGGCCGGTCCGATTCGATCTCGCCGTCGAGCAGCCGCACGATGCGGTGGGCGTGCAGGGCGATGTCCTCCTCGTGGGTGACCAGGATGATGGTGTTGCCGGCCGCGTGAATGTCCTGCAGCAGCCCCATGATCTCGTGGGAAGTCTTGGAGTCCAGGTTGCCGGTGGGTTCATCGGCCAGTATGATGGAGGGCCGGTTGACCAGGGCGCGGGCCACGGCCACCCGTTGCCGCTGACCGCCGGACAGCTCATTGGGCCGGTGGTGGGTGCGGTCGCTCAGTCCCACCTGTTCGAGTACCTCCAATGCCCGCTCCAGCCTTGCCGGCTTGCCCTGCCCCGCATAGATCAGCGGCAGGGCCACATTGTCCAGGGCGGTGCTGCGCGGCAGCAGGTTGAACGTCTGGAATACAAAGCCGATCTCCTTGTTCCGGATTTCGGCCAGTTCGTTGTCAACGAGCTTGCTGACATCCTGCCCGTTCAGAAAATACCGTCCGCCGGTGGGGGTATCCAGGCAGCCCAGGATGTTCATCAATGTCGATTTGCCGGAACCGGAGGGTCCCATCAACGCCACATACTCATTTCGGAAAATGGAAAGGTCGACGCCCCTGAGGGCCCTGACCACCTCGGTACCTACCCGGTAATGTTTGGTCAGCTTTTCCAGTCTGATCAATTCGTCCTGCATGGTTTATCAAAGATTTATCCAGGCAAAGGTAAATAAATTCAAAAGCCCAGCCTTATGTTTTGTTTGCTGAGTTGCGGGCGGAAGAACAGAAGGCCCGCCGCCCCCAGGTCGACCGACAGGCTCACCCCCTGACGGCCGGTCAGGGCCTTCCAGCCCCGCCACATGTCGCGCGACCAGCGGATGTCGTCCACCATCATAACACTGTCCGGGTGCAGATGTTCAGCAAGCCAGTCATACTGCTTCAGGAGGCTGTCCGCACGGTGGTCCCCATCCACATACACCAGGTCGGGCGCCGGGATGTCCCGCAGCAGCCCGGGCAGGGTGTCGTGAAAGGGCCCTGTCACCACCCTGGCCCTGTCCAGGCCGGCCCGGCGCAACACCTCACGGGCCACCCCCGCCACGGCAGGACATCCCTCCAGGGAATACACCCCACCCCCGGGCACGGCATGCCCCAGGTAGCAGGTGGTGATGCCCAGGGAGGTCCCCAGCTCCAGCACCGTGGCCGCCCTGAAATAGCGGGCCATCCTGAACAGCAACCGGCAATACTTGGGTCGCTGCAGGGCCCGCCGGGCAATCCGTGCCACCGTGGTCTGGCGGACGGGCGGGGCAGCCGGAAGGTCCTCAATGCCGGATCCGGGCGGGGCCGGGCTGCGGCCCCTGTCAGGGTGGAGGGTCGTGATCGCATGCCGGCCCGGGGCGGCCCGCCGAAAGACCGGCAAACCCCGCGGCCCGGCGCCGAAATCCGTCACCGCAAGGGTCCCCGGATCTTTCAACAGGTCCTTTCTGATGGCCTCAATGACCCCAAAGGCTGGATCATCCGACGAATCATACAGGCACTCCTGTGCGAAGGCATACAGGAACGGGGAATGGATGCCGTAAGGTTTGCGGGACAGAAACTGAACCGCAGGCAACAGGGCGTTTTTCATCTTTTCTCGGGGCCGGTCCGGGCCGCTTGGATCGGGGATAAAAATACAACATTTCGCCATTATTGTTAATTTTAAGGTCCCGCAGGCGGCCCGGGAGCAGAACATTCCGACAGCCATTCCCGGAAGCGTCCTGATCCAGGCCCTCCGAGGGTTCCAATCCATGAAACGACATGAACCACATGACCCGATACGATCAGATAACGCGCCTGTTGCTGGTGGCCTTCATGCTGGCCCTGCCGGCCGCGCTGCCTGCACAGCAGACACAACATCCTGAATTGACAAGGGACGGCTTCCCCGGGGACCGGCAGGCCTACACGGAGGCACGGCAGTTGCTGCGGGAAGGCAACAGGCTCTATGATGCGGGCGGGGCCAGGCGTGTGGAAGCCCTGCAGCCCTACCTGCAGGCCCATGCCCTGATTCCCGGACATCCCTGGCTGAATGCCCGGATCGGAGAGATCTACCTGGGACAGAAGGAACCCTCCAAGGCCCTGGACTACTTGCGGCAGGCAGGCAGCCTGGAGGAGGCGCCCCCCGTGACGTTCTACCTGCTGGGCCAGGCGATGGCACTCCAGCATGAACCCGGGGCGGCCATCGATTATTTCAATCAATACCGTCGGATGCTTTCGCCCGAAGAAGTGCGGGACCCCCTGGCGGAGATCGAAAAAAGGATCCTGGAGTGCCAGCACGCCCTGGTTTTGATGCATGAGCCGGTCAGGGTGCGGGTGGAGCGGCTGGGAGGGGACATCAATTCCCCTTACGACGATTACAATGCCGTGCCCGGTCCGGACGGCACGCCTTTGTACTTCACCTCCCGCCGGCCGCTGGACGACGATGCCCGGAGGGACCGGCAGGACCACCGGTTTTATGAAAACATTTTTGTGGCAGAAGCCACCAGCGAGCCCTCCGGCAGGGTCTCTCCGCTGGAGCGCCCCCTGAACACCCGCTCGCATTCAGCCGCCGTGGCTATGGATCCGGAAGGCCAGTGGCTTGTCACTTACCAGGGGATCCAGGGCGGGGACCTGTATCTGAGCGAACGGGAAGGCACTGGCTGGTCCAGGCCCCGGCCGGTGCGGCGGATCAACTCCAGGCACCAGAACACCCATGCGGCCATCACATCCGACGGCAACACCCTGTATTTCATCAGCGACCGGCCAGGAGGGTACGGGGGAAGGGACATCTGGACCAGCTCACGGGACCGGCGTGGCCGCTGGGCCGAACCGGTGAATCTCGGACCGGTCGTCAACACGGAATATGATGAGGAAGGCTTGTTTCTGGGACCCGACGACCGCACCCTGTATTTCAGCTCCCGCGGGCACAACAGCATGGGAGGCTTCGATGTGTTCGTCACCCAATTCGAAGGGGGCAGCTGGAGTGCCCCGCAGAACCTGGGGTACCCCATCAATACCGCCTTCGACGAGCTCTTCTTCTCCCTGACCGAAAATGGGCGGGCCGCCTATATCTCTACCAGGCGGCCCGGGGATGAGGGGGTATGGAATATTTACCGCATCCGGATCATGGAACCCTGATGCCGGAGGGAACATTCCCTTTGAAGAGGGCGGCTATGCCCTAGTCACGCACCTTGATGGTGCATCCAATGGCACGGGTGAAGTCCGGTTCGGGCCGGCGACCCTCCAGCAAGGCATCAATCGCATTGGCCAGGAAGGGCTCGGTCACCTGGTCGGCATCCCGGTAGTTGTCGTCGATTGCCCCGATATAAGCCACCCTCAGGTCGGAACCCACGCGTTCAAGAAGGTAAACATGGGGGGTGCGGGTGGCGCCGTACTGGGGATAGATTTTTTGTCCGTCATCGAACAGGTAAGCGAACGGGAAGTTTTTCTCCCTGGCCCTTTCGATCATCTTGGTATAGGAGTCGGCGGGCTGGGCGATGGTGTCATTCGGGTTGATGGCGATGACCGGAAAGCCTTTGGGGGCATACTCTTTGTGCAGTTCGATCATGCGGTCCTCGTAAGCCACCACATAGGGGCAGTGGTTGCAGGAAAAAATCACCACAAAGCCTTTGGCATCGGGATGATCCGACATGGAAACATACTTTCCGTCCACATTCAGCAGGCGAAAGTCGGTGGCCACATCCCCGACGCTGTAGCCCTGGGCGAACAGGGAGGAGGAGGCAAGGGCCAGTACGAAGTAAAGCGCGATTTTTCTCATGGGTTGAAGGTTTGGATTGACATTGATTTATAAAGGGGGCTTTGTTTTTCTGCAAGACCGGATCATCGTACCAGGGGCCGGATGATCTCCTCCAGTTCCGCATACTTGAATTCCCGCTCATAAAACCCGCGAAAATCCCTGGAGTAGATGACGGTGGCCGGGATGGACCCGGTCCATTCCTCACTGACCTTGCCGATCCAGCGGTTCGAATAGGGGTCATCCAGAAGGATCACCCTGCTCCGGATGTTCATCCTGTCCAAAAACGGCAACACCCTGTTTTCTATCTGGTTCGGGAAATCCAGGCTCACCAGGACAACCTTTACCTTTTGCTCCCCGTACTCTTCGTGCAGCTTCTCGAAAGCCGGGATTTCCCGGACACAGGGAGCGCACCAGGTGGCCCAGAAATTGATGACATACACCGAATCGGTGTCCCGGTGGAGCCAGGGCTCAAATTCGTTAAAGTCCATCACTTCCAGCCTGTCGTCGTTCCCGGCCAGCAGCACGGGGGCAGCCAGGGCCAGGAATAAAAAGGAGATCAATCTAACGGGTTTCTTCACGGATTCAATGGTTGGTGTCTGTTTTAACAAGAAAAGTCAACGTTTGTTTAAAAAAAAATGCGGGGATGCCCTGAGAGCATTCCCCGCAAATGAATGGGTTTATGGTGTACAGGCGTCTTGCCGGCTTTCTTCGGCCTTCTGGCAGGCCGGCAGGCGCCCCCCTATTTGGCATAGGCAACGGCCCGGGTTTCCCGGATGACCGTGATCTTGATCTGGCCCGGGTAGGTCATTTCAGACTGAATCTTCTTGCTCAGGTCGTGGGATATCTGCTCGGCCTCCTTGTCGGTAATTTTATCACTGCCCACAATGACCCGCAGTTCACGTCCTGCCTGAATGGCATATGTTTTGACAACACCCGGATAGGACAATGCCAGTTCCTCCAGGTCGTTGAGCCGCTTGATGTAGGACTCCACCACCTCCCTGCGCGCGCCCGGTCTTGCCCCGGAGATGGCATCACATACCTGGATGATGGGGGAGATCAGGCTATCCATCTCTACTTCATCATGGTGGGATCCGATGGCGTTGCAGACCTCCGGCTTCTCCTTGTATTTCTCTGCCAGCTTCATGCCAAGGATGGCATGGGGAAGCTCCGGCTCGTTGTCCGGCACCTTGCCGATGTCGTGCAGGAGTGCGGCCCGTTTGGCGATTTTCGGGTTGAGCCCCAGTTCCGCAGCCATGGTGGCGGCCAGGTTGGCCACCTCCCTGGAATGCTGCAGGAGGTTCTGCCCGTAAGAGGAGCGGTATTTCATCTTGCCGACCAGGCGGACCAGCTCATGGTGCATGCCGTGGATGCCCAGGTCGATGGTGGTCCGCTTGCCAATCTCGAGGATTTCCTGGTCGATCTGTTTTTTGGTCTTGGCGACCACCTCCTCGATCCGGGCCGGATGGATCCTGCCGTCGGTGACCAGTTTGTGCAGGGACAGCCGGGCAATCTCACGGCGCACCGGATCAAACCCGCTGAGGATGATTGCCTCCGGGGTGTCATCCACGATGATCTCCACCCCAGTGGCCGCCTCCAGGGCCCGGATATTGCGGCCCTCCCGCCCGATGATGCGGCCCTTGACTTCATCGTTTTCGATGGGAAACACCGAAACGGAATTCTCTATGGCCACCTCGGTGGCGGTGCGCTGCAGGGACATCACCACCAGCTTGCGCGCTTCATTGTTCGCCGTAAGCCGGGCTTCATCCATGATGTCCTTGATGTAGGTCTGGGCATCTGACTGGGCCTCGGTCTTAAGCGCCTCCACGAGCTGCACCCTGGCTTCCTGGGCAGACAGGGCGCTGATGGCTTCCAGTTTTGAAAGCTGCTCCGTGAAAAGCTTGTCCAGTTCGCCTTGTTTCTTGCCGAGCAATTCAAGCTGGGCATTGAGGTTCTCCCTGAGCTGTGTGAGCTCTTTCTGTTTTTTATTGAATTCCTCGGACCGCTGGTTCAGGCCTGCCTCCTTTTGCTTCAGCCGGGCTTCGGCAGCGGCCAGGGACTGGTTCTTTTCGCTGACCAGTTTTTCGTGCTCGCTTTTGAGCTGCAGAAAGTTCTCCCTGGCCTGCAGGATCTTTTCCTTTTTCAACACCTCTGCTTCTGATTTTGCCTCCCGGAGGATGTGCTGGCTCTTGCGGATGATGGATTTCCGCAGGATGGTTCCGGCAACCAGCGCACCCAGGCCGAGGGAAACGGCGGCAACGACCAGGGTAATGGCCGTTGAGCTTATGGCTAGTATTATCATATTATAATATATAAGTGGTTTGGAAAAAACAAAAAAACCCGCAATTAATCCAAAGAGGTTTAAAGAAACCCCAGTTATACAGGTTTAGGGGGCTGGAATCCGTCGAACGTCCACCGTCCGCAAGCGGACTACCCCCGGGGGGGTAGTGAGGCCTGTTCTAATGACCCCAAGCTGATCCCTAAAGTTTAGAAATGTTGAGTTTCAAAAACGTACACTTGAATTAATGCGGGTTGTATCGAAATACCTTTCAAAGAACGTTCAGCCTTTCAGACCCTCCTCCAACAACTGGTCCAGTTGCTGCAAGCGGTTTTTCATTTCCAGATGCTCCCTGCTTGTAGTATCATAACGTAATACCTCTACGGCAAATTGCAGGCAGGCCATTGCAAGCAGGTCCTGCTTGTCCCGGAATGCAAAATTGGATCCGTATTCCTTCATCTTCTCATTGATAACCCTTGCAGCCGACCGGAATAACTGCTCCTCGCCCTCGCTTTTCACTGCCAGCCTGTAAGGTCTTTCCGCTATGATAACCGATATGAGTTGTTCTCTCACCAAATAGTATGGGTCTGAATGTTTAGCTGTTTAATAGTGCCTGGCACTTGTCAATTTCCCGCAAAAGTTCGTTGATCCTTTGCCTGGCATGACCCGATGGATCTCCTTTAAGGGCTTTTGCTGCCTGCAGACGGGCCATCCCGTCTTCAAGACCGCGGACCTTCTCTGACAGGTCCCTGGTTTTTTCAAGCAGTGCCGCCTTCTCCTCTTCCAGCCTCAGAATTTTGTCCCTGAGCTGCTTATTGACCAGCAGCAGTTTTTTGACTTTGTATCCAAGCCCTTCAACAATCAGAGACAATTCATCCATAACCACCAAGGCCATGCCTTTGTCACAAATGTATAATTTTTCTGTTAAGTTACGAATTTTTTTCAATCCACACAATCGGCAAAGGGGACCGTTCAGGGAAAACGACCTTGCCCACATCCCGTAAAACGGCCCATGGACTTTATATTTACCCCGGGAGGGATATAAATGACAGCTTATCATGCGGGAAGCTTTGATTGCAAGCCTCTGGAAGCACCACCTCAAAGACCTGGAGCTGGAAACCGTGGATGCCAGGAGGATGAAAATATCTCACCCAGGCATTGAAAACCCGGATGCCGGACCGGATTTTCTGGCTGCCAGGATCTACATGGATGGCCTGTTGTGGGTCGGCAATGTGGAAATCCATGTCTGCGCCTCCGATTGGTACCGTCACGGACACCACCGGGACAAGGCCTACGACAACGTCATCCTGCATCTTGTCTGGTCGGCCGATACCGGCACGGTGAACTCCAGGGGCAAGCCCATACCCCTGGTTGAGATCGGGGAGCGCGTGGACCGGTCAACCTTGCAAAGGATTGAGCAACACGAGTCCGGACCGGCGCCCTGCCCCTGCCGGCAAGTCATGCAAGCCGCCGGCAGAGAGACCCTGACGGGCTGGCTGGAACGCCTGCTGAAGGAACGGCTTGCAAAAAAGCAGGCTGAAATCGCCCGTTTCCATCATTACTTCGGCCAGGATTGGGCGCGCACCTTTCATTATTTCCTGGCAAGGAATTTCGGTTTCAGGACCAATGCCGTGCCGTTCGGATTGCTGGCCCAGAAGACCCCGCAGGCATTGCTGCTTAAGCACCGGAACCGCGCATTGACAGTGGAAGCCATGCTTTTCGGACAGGCTGGATTCCTGGAAGAAAGGCTTGTGGACAGCTACCCCCGTCAACTGCAAACAGAATACACCTACCGCCGGAAGGCCCACCGCCTTTCCCCCATCCCTGCCAGGTTGTGGCGGTTTGCCAGACTGAGGCCTGCAAACTTTCCCACCATCCGGCTGTCTCAATTTGCGGGACTTGTGAGCCGGAGACCCCATCTTTTCCGGGAATGCATGGAGGCCCAGGCCGCAGGAAGATTGAGGACACTGTTCACGACCAGGGCCTCCGGCTACTGGGACGACCATTACCTGTTCGACAAGCCGTCGCCTTTCCATGAAAAGTGGCTTGGGGCATCCGCCACCGATAACCTCATCATCAATACCGTGGTGCCCATGTTGTGGTACTACGGGGAGGCAGCCGGCAAACCGGTCCTGCGCGACAGGGCCCTGTCCCTCCTTCGGCAGATCCCTCCGGAAGCCAATGCGGTCATGAACCACTGGAAAAAGATGGGGGCCGTGCTGGAGGATGCAGGCGACAGCCAGGCGCTGCTGGAGGCCGCCCGGTATTGCTGCCTGCCGCGGCGATGCCTGGGCTGCGCGATCGGCCTGAGGGTCATGGGGTCTCACTGACCTGTCCGGCGCCGGGGAAGGACAGGAGAAAGACCGTCCCGGGCCGGCATCTTCTGACCGCGAAGGTTCCGCTGAGCTGCTCTTCTGCCAGGATCGTGGCCAGGGGCAGTCCCATGGTTTCCTCCGGCAGGGGTTCGGGCAGGCCCCGGCCGTTGTCGCGCACCTCCATGGACCAATGCCCTCCTTCCTTCAGGGTAGAGATACTCAAGCGGGGCGATGACCTCCCCGGTGGCCTGCCGGCTCCCTTTACCCATGCGTGCTTCAGGCTGTTGCTGATCAATTCATTCATGATGAGACCGGCAGGGATGGCCTGGTGGATACTCAGAAACTCATCCGACAGCCCGGCATCCACACGAACCACAGCCTGCATGCCGTAAAACCCCATCAACTCCTGCGTCAGTTTCAGGAGAAACCCCTTGAAGTCCACCTCCGAGTAGGTCACCGAAAGGTACAGGTGCTCATGGACCAGGTAGATGGCCCGCACCCGCCTGGCCAGTTCGTCGAATTTTAAGCGGGAGGATTCGGGGAAACGGGCCTCCTTTCGCGACAAGATGAGCCCATTGATCAGGTTCATGTTGGCAATGACCCGGTTGTGAATCTCATTGACCAGCACGTCCCGCTCAATCAACTCGGATTCAATGCGCTCCTCCATCCTGAGGCTTTCAGAAATCCTCATCTGAAGGTTCCGGTACACCCCGGCAAGGTCCTCCGAACACCGGGCCAGGATCCCTTCAAGCCGTGTGTTTCGTTGCAGTGCCACCTCCCGGTCCGCATCGATGCTGCGGAGCCGTCCGGACAGGAGG
>Ga0334899_1001671_pt1 | contig 20344 bp, 18 predicted proteins | sample GraSluR3_MG_FD_207219 | JGI IMG/M metagenome (GOLD analysis project Ga0334899, IMG submission 207219) | Sludge microbial communities from methane-producing bioreactor in Wageningen University, Netherlands - Granular Sludge_8_08-R3 | ecosystem: Engineered > Bioreactor > Anaerobic > Unclassified ...
GGTGTATTACCTCGGCTCCGTTTTTCTTCATCTCCGCCGGTGCGTATTCCACGTTGCCGCCGGGGCAGCCGTCGCATGTGGCATAGCCCACTATTTCAACTTCCCTGTCCTTGTACAGGCTGAAGGCCCCTTCCCTGTTCCTTAACGCCCTTAGGCACTTCCCGCCAGCACACCGGTGATACCTGTCACAAATAATAATGCCAACCTTCACTTTGCCTTCCAACACATGACCCCCTTCGAAATGTAGTACGGCTGGTATAAGCCGTACTTTGGCTGTCTTCCAATACCATTGTACTTTTTGCAAGGGTTTTTGTCAAATGCCAATTACTCTATGCAGCCTTTATGAGACTTCCCTTATGTTTTACAATTCATTCTGTTAGTTTTTGCCCAATATTTTTTTCTATTGCTTTGTTAAATATATAATCCGCAACACGCAGATCGAAGAGAGCCATCCCTACCGATTTATAGAAAGTTGTTCCCGTATTGTTAACATTGTTTGATTTTATTGCACTTCCCAGAGTTTTTATCATACTCTCGCTTATCCAGCCTTCTCTTATAGGAATGACTAAATCCCCCGATTCTTTTTTTGCATAATCTACATCAATATAAACCTCATTTAGTAATTCAAATAAACTCCGCGGGTATTCCATCATATCAGGTTTATAAGAGCCAATACCAATAAAGTGTTTGTTCTTTAATAGTGCTTTATTATCCGGTATAACAGGATTAGTCGCAGTCGTTGTTGTAATGATTATTTCTGATTCTTTAACAAGTTCTTTTGTGTCAATACATATTTTAATTTCCGCATTATTAAGATGCTTCTCCAACAGCCTTTTAAGATCAGTTGCTTTATTTTTATTAATGTCAAAAATGTTAATTTTTCTTATATTCCTTACAATGGCTGCATATATACATTGATAAAAACCCTGAACCCCGGCACCTACCACACCGACAGACCGGTGTTCCTGTTCTGTAGTGTATTTAATTCCTACTGCACCCACAGCACCCGTTCTCAAAGCTGTTACTGCAGCTCCATCCAAAATGCAGTCAATTTTTCCAGTCTTAGTATTGTTTAATAGCATAACACCCTGTAATATAGGCAAACCTTTTTCAATATTATCATGAAACAAAGTCAGAATTTTTGTACCCTTCGAATCTCGCGTAAAACATGGCATATATGCATATAGTTCGTCATTGTTATTAATAACTATTCTATCGGGCATTACAAATTCTTTTCGTTCATATATGTCCAAAGTTCCCTCTATAATTTGAATAATTTCCTTTAATTCAACCAGTTCTTTAATATCTTTTTCATTTAAATACAGCACTGATTTCTTCTCCCAATCCTTTTATTAGATATGATTTTCGTCCAAACACAAAACTGTCATTCGCTCTCAGTCCATATACGAATAATCAAAATGCATAACAGCGCTCAAAATTCCGAAGCAATACTTCTTTCTGATTGTAACAAACCTAAGAGCTTATTTTTCTCAACTTTAATTTTCATTTAGATATCAACTCCGCTACAACACGGGCTGTAATGGTCCGAGACAGAATAGTGTTTTTACCGGTAATCCGTTGAAACATGTTTTTCATCTTCATGTTATAGCCGAAACAGTCAAGCACAACTAAATCTATGTTCAACTTTCTGACTTTATAGGCTGCTTTCTCCAATTCTTCCCATGGACCGTAAGGCGATGCGACAACAGGTATTGCTTCCTTAACATGCTTTTCCCATTTTCGCTTCCCTTCTTCCATTTGTTCGTGCAAAGGTGTCATTACTGCAATACGTGATTCCCCAGCCAATGCCGGTATTAACCCTCTTAATATTTTTATGGGGAAAATTAGCGGTACACCGGAACGAAAATCACAAGAAAAGTCACCGGCACAAAAAAACATAATGAGACTTACACCTTGGGCTTCCAAGTACTCAATACTTGCCTGCAATCGTGGTAAAACATATTTCTCGGCAAAAACGGCAGTGCTTCCGTCGTTTAGATATGAAGTCATTACGGTATCCCCCTCTTGAGGCTTATAAGTGAGAATTTCCTCCTTTGGGATTCCGTCCAAAGCGCCTGCTTCCAGCAGCTGCACATTATCTCCAAGTAAAGGCAATATATCGCACGTCACATCTGTGCGAGGGGATTGTCCTATAGTAACAGCACCTATTTTCGTCAAATCAATCTCCTCTTTCGATTAAAATATCTGTTGGATCTGATAACATTAAAGAGTGTATGATTATACGGCTGTAGACGGCTGGTATAATATTAGGATGGCCAGATTATTTACTGTGCAGTATTTATGACTAACAAATGTAATTGCTTTTAATCTGGCCATCCTATTTGCTTTGTAAATAGCTGTTACCGGTTACGGCTCATTTTTTTACAGAATGGTAAAATTAATCTGTAGTAATATGCTATTCCTCAATATATGCATCATAGAACCGCATAATCATTGTATAGGCCGGATCGGGAGTGAAACCTTTTAGCCTTTTATTGAATACCCATACATCATAAACATCAGCTATGAATATTGCCGGGCAATCTTCCATAATTATTTCCTGTGCTTCTATAAACAATTCTTCTGCCCTATCTCTATCTGTACTGGATAATTTGTATCCTTCCTCAATTAATGCATCATATTCAGGGTTAGAGTAATACGAGAGATTGTAGTTTATCGCTTGTTCTGTCCTGAACAATTTTTGCAGGAAATTGGCCGGAGTAGCCATATTTGCAAAAGAGTACTGTAAATAAATATGCTGTTGGTCTGCTATATTCTCGCTCCTGGACATACTTGATTGGCTGTCCCAGTTCAGGCCCCTGATTTCAAGATCGACCCCAATTTCTGCAAGATTTGATTTAAACATTTCTGCCGTCTGTCTTTGAGATTCATTTGTGGCCGAATATGTCATAAGCAGCTCAATTTCGCCTTCTGCGTATCCCGCATTGTCTAATAATTCTCTGGCTTTTTCCATATCAGTAGTATACTGGTGCAAATCTTTACTGCAACCCCATAGGCTTGAAGGTACACTTCCATGTGTTTGTTCTGCGTATCCCCCCAGAGCATACTCAATTACATCGTCGTATGGGAACGCGTAAGCTACAGCCTTTCTTACATTCACATCATCCAGAGGCGGCTTTTGAGTATTCAAACATGCCAGATAAAGTTTTATTGTTTTGTCAACATGTACATTAACATTTTCATTATTTAACAGAGCATCAATATCTTCAGATGGTAATTGGTTTACAGCATCAGCTTCACCCGCTTCTATCATTTGCCTTCTTACTGCCGATTCACCAACCCATTGTGTAACAGCCATGTCGATCTGGTTGTCTTGCCAGCCTCCCCAATAATCGTCAAACCTCTCAAGTACTATATCACTTCCCATATTATAGCTGCGAAGCATATATGGTCCACTTCCTGCTTCATTGCCATCAAGAAACCAGTCTTCACCGTTTTCCCTTACTGCCGTTGGTGAATATATATACGCACTTTTAGGAGCTGAGGCAATTAAATCAAGCGGCACAGCGTTTGCCAGTTCAAATTCAATGGTGTAGTCATCGATAATATTAATTTCTTCCACTTCGTCCCATATATATGCATCGCCCTGTCCTTTTTCAATAGTCCTTTCGATAGAAAATTTCACAGCATCTGCGTCAAAATCAGTCCCATCATGGAATTTCACATCTTCTCTTAAATAAAACGTCCAAGTGAGACCATCTTCCGATACATCGTATCCGGTGGCTAATACATTTTCAAACCTGTCTTCCAATGTATTATACCGCAGCAATGTCTCATACATATTATTCATCACATGCACACCGTTACTTACGTTAAGACTGGGGTCCCAGTTCAATAATGGGTCTACGAAATATCCATAAAACGCTATTTTGGGAGATTCGGTTTCTCCTCCGGTAGTCGTGCCACCGCTGCATCCCACCAATGATATTACTAATGCTATAACTAGCACAAAGCATAATAATATATTCTTTTTCATCGGTTTACCCTCCTTATAAATTACTTAATATTTATTTGGTCTCTTCTAATAAACGTTCGGCATACGTTTTCAATTCGCCAAAAATAAACTGTCCGTCTTCCATAATCTTGATATCGTCAATCCATACGGAAGCTTTCGGCGTTATTGTATCAAGGTGATTCCCGGACGGTATGCCATGGGGAGGTTTGTCCACTGCAGAAACATGTCCAAATCCCCAGTTCATGGCTCCCCACATTCTTTCGTTCTTGATACCATGATCTGTATAATCCTTTATTGTGGCCAGCAAGCCAAAATTGACATGGGCTGTCTTGGTAATATTGTCATCATAGCTATCAAACCATGCTTTCAGCTTATTTACATCAGTTTCGTCGGGTCCTTCAACATCCACGATCTCTCCATCTTTACATATAAGTGTTAACGGGTCTTCAGTCATACCCCAGGGGTCCGCATAGATACAATATGTGACAAGCTTTCCGTTTAAGCTGCCATCCAAAGGATACATATTAAGCATTGCCGGAGGTGAATAATGTCCGGGCTTGTCAGCTATTCCCGCATTGATTTTTATTTTGGCTGCCGGGTCAATCTTGTATTCGATATCGGTACCATCAGGATTTGTAACTCTTATCTTTTGCGCATTTAAAATCATATCTTTTATTAAATCGCATAGTTTGAAAAGGTTCGGCGTGCTGCATGTAACGTACATCTCAGTTAACATATCCAAATCCATTATTGAAATTAATAAATATTTTATATTTTCATTTATATCCAATACGCGATCATATGCATCCGAATATATATAACCCATAGTACATGTGTCCAACCAGAAATCTGCATGCTGCATCATTTTTGTAAATCCTTCAAATGGCACTAACTTGTCCACAGCTTTCCCGTGTGTCTCCGGGGGAGCTGTTTTAATTATAAATACTTTTGCCCCTACTTCATAAACTTTTTTAGCAATCGCTTCGTTAATGTCATGATGTGAATTAAAGTCCTCAGTGATCACTAAAAAGTCGTCTTTTTTTACCTTAAATGTTCTGTTAATCATCACATCAGCCAGTTTTTCGAGTTTTTTTTGCCTTTCGTTCATACTTATCTCCCCTTTTGATTTAATTAAACGTTAGTAATCAAACCTCTTTGTGCCAGGATTCTAAGGCATTCTATTTTACAGCATAGTACCTAACCTAAATTCAGATTGCATATCCCCTCCCCTCGTTAGTCTTCTGAATTCCTTAACTCGATTAATTATGTGGTATTTAACACATGGCATGCTGCCATTATCCCATTATTCATGGCCTTTAATTCAGGTTGCTGCTGCTTGCATTTATCTACCGCATAGGGGCATCTTTCATGAAATCTACATCCACTGGGTAAATTTATTGCGCTTGGCACGTTCCCTTTCAGTAATCTGACATCTTCAATATTCTTTATTTCAAGATTAGGTATCGCATCAAACAGAGCTTTTGTGTACGGGTGACTTGGGTCCTTGAAAATTATATTCGCATCCCCGTATTCGACTAATTTACCTAAATACATAACCGCAATTTTATCGGACATGTAGTTGATAACACTTAAATCATGCGAGATTATTATATAAGTCAGATTAAAGCTGCCCTTCAACTCGATTAACAAGTCAAGAATTTGTGCCTGCGAAATCACATCAATAGATGATGTAGGTTCATCCAAAACGACCAGTTTGGGCATCAATGATAAAGCCCGAGCTATAGCAATTCGTTGACGTTGTCCATTACTGAACTCATGCGGAAATAAAAATGCACTTTCTTTTGGCAGACCTACCATTTCCAATAATTCTTCAACTTTTTTCAGTGTCTCATTAGATCGAATATTTGTTTGGACTTTTAATGGTTCACTTATTATATCTTTAACCAACATACGAGGGTTGAGGGACCAAAACGGGTCTTGAAAAACTATCTGAATGTCTTTTCTGGTTTTCCTGAGATTGTTTTTGCTAAGGTCGAACAGGTTTTTGCCATTGAAAACCACTTTTCCTTTGGTGGGAGATTCCAGATTTAAAATTGTATTAACTAATGTAGTTTTTCCGCAGCCTGATTCGCCAACAATACCCAGAACTTCGCCTTTTTTTATGTTTAACGAAACCCCGTCCACAGCTTTAACAAATGATTTTGGCTTGGTAAAAAACCCCGATTTGATCGGAAAATACTTATACAAATTATTGATTTCAAGAATGTTGTTACCCATTGATATCACCAACTTTGCTCTTCCAACATTTCACATAATGTGTGCCTTTCACTTTTACGAATTCCAACTTTTCTTTACATATGTTTTCCCGTTTAGCACACCTGTGATAATATATACACCCCTCATCACTCTCCTCAACATTCCTGGTTGTCAATCCTTGCAAATTAATCTTTTCATTCTTATCTTTTGGAATTGCATTCAGTAAAGCATAAGTATAAGGATGCACCGGATTTTTTATGACTTCTTCCGTAGTACCTTTTTCAATTATGGTTCCTTTATATAAAACAGCAACATTATCACATATCCAGTAGACCAGTTCCGGGTTATTCGCAATAAATAGTATTGTTATATCTAAGGATTGCTCTAATTCTTTCAACAACTTCAATATGCCCGCTTGTATTGTCACATCCAGGTTTCTTGTAGGCTCATCAGCAATTATGAGTTCTGCCCCACAACTTAAAGCCAGTGCTATGATTACCCGCTGCCTTTGCCCACCGCTTAATTCATGTGGATATTTATTTATGGTCCTTTTTGCATCCGGCAATCTTACGAGTTCTAACGTTTCAATCGCTTTATCGTAAGCTTTTTTTCTGTTTAATCCCAGGTTTTGTGTTATAACATTTATCATTTGCTGCCCAACGGTAAACACCGGGTTTAAGGTTGACATGGGATCCTGAAATATCATGGCAATCTTTTTGCCTCTGATGTCATTTCTCATTTCCATTTCGGTTTTTTCCAATAAGTTTTCTTCGTCAAAAATTATTTCGCCACTTTCTATTTCACCAGGAGGAATCCTAATTAGTTTTAATATTGTTAGTGCAAGCACAGTTTTTCCTGTACCACTCTCTCCTATCAATCCAAATGCTTGACCCTTATTAATTTTAATCTCGTCAAGATTCAATACTTCTTTTTTACCTTCAGAGTCCCTGAAATTTATTTTTAAATCCTTAATATGCAGGTAATGTTTACTCATAGTAATTCACCTACTTCCTCCTTGTTTTAGGATCCAATACCTCTCTTAAACCGTCTCCAACCAAATTAAATACAAGAACGGTAAAAAATATTGCCAACCCCGGGAATATGCTATACCACCAAGCTTCCAAAAAATAATTTCTGCTAGTACTGACCATCAATCCCCATTCAGGAGTAGGCGCTTGAGCTCCCAGTCCCAGAAAACTTAATGAAGCTATAGTAATTATTACACTTCCAAAATCCATTGTTGACTGTACTATGATAGGCGCTATACAATTAGGGATAATATGCCTTCTAATAATCGCAAATGATGGTGCACCCATAGCCTGGGCTGCCTTTACAAATTGTCTTTCTCTTATGGACACCGTCTGGCCTCTTACAATTCTTGTATGCATAGGCCACCAAGATACGGCAATAGCTATAACTGCATTCTCCAGGCTCGGTCCCAGGAATGCTGCAACAGCCATAGCTAATAAAATAGCTGGAAAACTCAAAAATATATCTGTAATTCTCATAATAACCTCATCGATAATACCCCCAAAATATCCCGCTGTTGCGCCTAATGTAACCCCGATAATCATAGATATAACAACAGCTATCAAAGCTGTGGCAAAAGAAATCCGGGTGCCTAATAATACCCTAGTAAAAATATCTCTTCCGAAATCATCCGTTCCAAAGAAATTTTTAAATGAAGGTGACATCAGTTTCTGAGATAAATCCTTACTGGCATCAAGCTCTTGTGGAGTAGGTAGTACAAGTGGAGCAAAAACAGCTACCAGTATTAATCCGACCAAAGCTAATAATGCTATCTTAGTTAGGGTATTCCTAGTCAGCAGATATATAATATTTCTGATTTCTTTAATTCTTGGTTTTAACGCCATTATAGGATTATTATTCATATTCATTCTCCTTAAACCCTGACCCTGGGATCAGTTGCGATTATTATATCTGCAATAAGATTTAAAAAGACTTGCATAAATGCAGCAAATAAAACAGTCCCCAAAATCGCAGGTGCATCCATTGACATAATTGCACCCGATATATAACTTCCTAATCCTGGCCAGGAAAATATCGCCTCTACTAAATATGTTCCTATTAACGTTCTTCCAAAAGAAACTGCTAATACGGTTACCGTGGTTCCCATTGAGTTTTTCAAGGCATATCTCCAAAGAACCAAAGTTTCTTTTAATCCATATGATTTAGCAGCAGCAATATAATCCTCTCCCAGTATTTCCAGCATAGAAGATCTCGTCATCCTGGCAACAATACCCATAGGAAATAAAGATATAGCAACTGCAGGTAGTATAATGTGGGATAGAGCTTCTCCAAATACTACAAAATTTCCTGAAATTATACTGTCTATAGTCAAAAACCCTGTTAATCTGGGAATATCATATATTATATTTGACATTGAAGATAAGCGGCCCCCTATAGGCAACAGGCCGAGCCATTTAAAAAAGATCAGCTGTAAAATCATTGCCACCCAAAAACTCGGTAATGATACCGCACCGACAGAAAAGAACCTGCAAAAATGATCAAGAAACTTATCTTTTTTCCAGGCAGAATATACTCCGAGAGGAATACCGATAAAAACTGACAATAACATGCCAACAATAACAAGTTCCAAAGAAGCTGGAACATAGGTTATTAGTTCTTTTAATACAGGCTGTTTTGTTCGAAGAGATACTCCTAAATCACCGCTTAACAAACTATTTAAATATTTTCCAAACTGTATATGAACAGGCTGGTCTAATCCCAATTCAATTTCTGCTTTCATTCTTTGCTCTATAGTAGCATTTTGTCCTACCCATTGCCCAACTGGGTCTGCTGGAACAAACCTGGTAAGGACAAAAGTTATCACTACTACACCCAGCATCACAAAAATTCCGAATACTATCCTTTTTATAACATAGTCTTTCATGGTTTCCTCCTTTCTGTTTGTCATAATAGTGATAACCATAAACCAGCTTATTTCACTTCAAGCCCTGCATCTTCCAATTTACTTATATACTTTTCCAGTCCAAGTTCTTCCAGTTTTGTCCGCGTCGGAACTCCCGTTTCTAAGTCCCATCCTCTTTCTTCATAGTATTCATCCAGCATAGGTGCCAATTCTAATACGGATCCGGCAGTAGGTCCGCACTCTTCCGGCATAGGTTCTTCCAAAAATCTCTTAGCCAGGGTATCATCCTTTTTTCTTACACCGCACAGCATATTGTAAATTCTCTCTACGTTTACTACTCTCTCGCCTATTCTTTTTAAGTCATCACCATTCATCTCATACCCGGTCAATGCGTTGTATATTTCCGCCAACTCGTCAAAACCCATTATATCCATTGAAACCATCGTATTTTTACAGCAGTTTAGAGAATCTGATATTACACACAGCGCCTCATAGTAATTGACAACTTTGCCTTTTCCCTTGGTAGAAAGCCTGTTGGCTGATTCCGGTTCCCCAAAACGTTCCAGGCCTTTCTGTCTATCTCCAATCGTTTCGAAAAACGGGTCTGAGCGCACATGATCGGCACCTCTGCTCGCTACAGATAAACCCAATCCATATGCCTTAATACCGCGCGGCTCTCCCAAGAACACATCCAAACCTTTTCCATGCATCGCATATGGCTCGGTCTCCTTCCCCAGTCTTTCCACGCTTTTCAATATGCCGTCGGCCAGCAGCGCTCCAAATTTTTCTCTTTTTCCAATCTGGTGTATAAGCTCTATCACTGCATCCACATTTCCCCATTCCAAGTCCAATCCCTGAGTAGTCTCTATATCAATAAGCCCTCTTTCAAAACATTCCATTGCAAAAGAAACTGCGCTGGAAGCAGAAATGGTATCAAATCCATACTGTGTGCATAAATCTATACATTTAAGAGCAGCTTCCAGATTACCGTTAAGAATCCTTGAAGTGAAACCTGCCAATGACTCGAATTCCGGCCCTTCCGCATTAAGCCCTTTGAATTCGCCCTTTTTCACAACATAATACCTGCTGCATGGAATAACACAACCGAAACAGCCTTTGTTCTTCACATTGAACTCCATGGCAAGTCTTTCTCCCGAAACATTTTCCCCATGTTCAAAGTATCCTGTCTGATTATTTTTTGTATTCAGCTGCCCTGTAGAGTTCAGTGTGTGTATCAGGTGAGTTGTTCCCAGCATCATTCTCATTTCAAATTCATTATGAGACCAAATCTTTTTAAACAAATCTTTCATTAGAGCATCATATTTTTCAAAGTTGTGCGGTCTTATTGCCGATTCTCCTTTAACCGCAACAGCTTTCACATTTTTGGATGCCATCACTGTTCCCATACCGGTTCTTCCGTTTGCCCGCATTATATTGGAAAACAATCCGGCAAATTTGACCCCGTTATCCGCACCAATGCCTGTACATATTACCTGTATACTCAAATCATCCAGTTCATCCCTTATAACTGTATGTACAGTTTTAGGGTCTTTTTTCCATAAATGAGACGCGTCTTTGATCTCGATTTTATCGTTATTTATAAGGATATATACCGGTTTATCCGATTTGCCTTCCAGAACAAGCTGGTCATAGCCTGCATATTTTAATTCCGTTCCCCAATGTCCTCCTGTATTGGAATCTCCCAATATTCCCGTCAATGGTGATTTTGCTGATACATTAAGCCGCTGCCCGGGCATATTGGTTCCGGACGCGGGGGAAACTCCAAAAATCAGCTTGTTTTCGGGGCCTAACGGGTCACAATCAGGGTCAACTTCTTCCAACAATCTAATCATATTGAACCCTCTTGCTCCCATGTATAAAGATTTCCATTCTTCCGGAAGGTCCTCTATTACATAACTCTTATTTGTCAGATCAATCCTTAGAACTTTTCCTGTATATGCTCCGTGAAAATTCATAATATCGCCTCCGTTACTTTAATCCCCATTTCTTTAGCACACTGTCTATTTGCTTTTCAGCAAAGGCAATTCTTTTTTTTTCTGATGTTTTATCTATTCCTTGTATCTCAATCGCTTTTGTAGCGCAAACCTCAACACACTCCGGGTTCCCGCCGCACAAATCACATATCATTGCTATTCCGTTTTCATCCATACGCACTGCAGAAAACGGACAAACTTCAACACATTTTCCGCAGCCTATACAATCGTCTTTGTTTACCAGTGTTGCATTAGTCTCTTCATCTTTGTACAGAGCCTGTGTTGGACAATTTGCTATGCACGGAGCATTAATACACTGCCTGCAAACAACAGGTATATCCACACCCTTATCCTCAAACTTAACTATGCTAATTCTCGCAAGCTTTGTACTATATACTTGATAATGCTTTGCGGAGCACGCCAATTCACAAGCTCTACATCCGGCACACTTATCATAATTCACTTTTAATCTCATTACTTTCCTCCCCTATAATATAAGTCCAATATAAACTGGTTACATAACTCTGTGTATGAGGTTTATCATCCTCCCTTAAATGGTGTATAAAATGTGATTGTATTGATTGCACCAAGCTTTTCATCAAGACTGCTAGTGTTTATTAGTACACTTTCGCCTTCCCGTTTTAATACTAAATAAACCTCCGAAAATAAATAATCGTGAAGTTTATTATCATAATGCCTGTTTAGGGCATCTAATGCCTCCCTCACCGTAGATAACGGAACATCATGTTCAAATTCTTCACTTAATTTACCTGTAATTTTTATCATCGTTCCCTTATATTTGAACAAAATTTTTTGCATATTGTCACTCCTGTCATTCCGATGCGTTGACTGTATGCATGGCTTAAATCCTCTAAACTAAAGAAGTTGTTGTGTAATGGCTGCAATAGTGTTGAAGTGCATAAGTTTGGTAAAATATCGAAATCTGGTGAATATTTCAGTAATTAGATTTGATGCGCAGTTACTATAATTATCTTTATTCACAGTATAAATTGTATGCCTTTTATTTTCTGTAAAGCAATTTACAATTTAGTAATTAATATCATTAGATAAACATCACGAAAAATATAAAAATATTGCCAGACCCGCCCATTTTTAATGCCTAAAAACAGGGCAAATCCGGCAATATAACGGTAATTAAATTATGGTCTAGTCAGAACAGCCACCAAAACTTCTATGGTTTTTATAAAATCATCTAGGAAAAGCTGTTCTTTTGTAGTATGAACAAAATCCATGCCAGTTCCAATCGCCACTGCATTTATCCCATTTTTATTATATACATTGGCATCGCTGCCTCCACCATCTGCAAAAACAGAGGTTCCAATATCAAAGTCCTTGCATTTCTTTTTGATCAGGTTTACTATGTCAATATTATCATCCAATTTATACGGTTCATAATCCGTTACCACTTCAGAAGTTATTTTAGCACCATGTCTTTTGCTTGCTTTTTCAAAACATTCCATCATGTGGTGCAATTGGTCATCTAATTTGTCAGAACTCATACTTCTAATTTCTGCCGTAATTTCAGCATGGGAGCAAACTATGTTGTCAGGTCCAGGAGCTATGAATGAGCCTATATTAGCGGTGGTTTCTTCATCAATCCGCAATAATTTCATATTAGCAATTGCCTCTGATGCAACCATAATAGAACTAATTCCTTTTTCAGGATATGCTCCTGCATGTGAGGCTATCCCCTCAACCTCCATAATAACATGTTTTTTTCCCGGCGCTTGTATTTTAATATCGCCGGCGTTACCACTTGAATCTATAACTATTGCGTTTTTCGCTTTTAACCTGTCAAATTCCAGATTTTTAGCTCCAAGTAACCCCTTTTCTTCACTTATGGTAAATACAATTTCCAGCGGCCTGAGGGGTAGATTTTTTTCTTTAACAACCTTTAACGCTTCCATTATGGCAACAACGCCTGATTTATCATCTGCACCCAGTATCGTATCTGTTTTGCTTTTAATATATTTTCCGTCAATATAAGGTTCAATACCAACGCCTGGTTTAACAGTATCCATATGCGCACTGAATAATAATGGCTCGGCATCAAATGTTCCTTCCCCAAAACAATAGACATTGTTACCATTTGATTTGCATTTTTCACCTGCATTGTCAATATAAACTTTAAACCCCAGTTTTCTTAAATCCTGGGCTAGCCGCTGAAACATATTTTTTTCGTTTCCTGTTTCACTGTCAATCTTTACATATTCAAAAAATGTATTTATGACACGTTCTTTGTTAACCATATTTACCTCCTGAAATTTTTGACTTTGGTTTTTTATATATTTCCGTATATAAAGTCTCTTACAGTTTCTATAAAATAATCAATCTCATCATAGGTTGTATAATAATGCGGGGAAATTCTTATTCCGCCTATGCCGGATATATATCTTAATGAGCAATAAATATTTCTTTCTCTTAGTACTTTCATCAATTGTTTTTCCCTTTCAATACCCTCTTTCAGGTTAAATGTACATATACCCGACAACCTATCGTCGTCAATATTATCATTTGTTAAAGCTCCGATATCTTTTAAATTCTTCTTTATATACTTTGTTCTGCCAATAACTTCCTCTTCAATATTGAATAAACCATAATTTTCAATAATCTCAAAGCTTTTTACCAGTCCAAACGCACCAATGTAATTTATTGTTGCACCGGTTTCAAATTTGGAAGCATCTTTCTTCATTTCAAAATAATCATATGGGGTTCTTTGTGGTGATTCAAGATAGCTCCCCCATCCACCAGGCGGGCTGTTGGCATTGTAGTAACTGTAAAAATCGGGTTCCAGTTGGTTTACCAAATTCTTATTGATATACAAGACTCCCGCGCCAAAAGGATTGCGTAGCCATTTATGACCACCGGCACAATAAGCATCAACATCAAGGCTATTCAAATCAACGCTTAATGCTCCCATTTCCTGTATTCCATCCACGATTATATAGGAACCAATGTCTCTTGCAAATTTGCTTATTTCTTTTATGTCAACTCTATATCCGTTAATCTCTTGAACCGAACTGACTATGATGACTTTTGTATTTTTATCAGCTGCCGATTTAAAATCATCCACTGTAACTTGACCATTGTTTGTTTTTACCGGCCTTATTTCAAATGCGGTTTTCTGTTGACGGCGTTTCCAACAAAAAACTGTACTGCAGAATTCAAGGTCACATACCAGTACGTTATCTGTCTCATTAAGATTTAAACTATTTGCTATCATTCCCAAGCCATGAGAAGTGTTTTCTACAAAGCATACAGTATTACCATCGACATTTAATATGTCTGCAATTCGTTTTCTTCCATTCTCGATTTTCTCGTACAGATGCATTGTTAAGTCTGTAGGGTCCTTTTCCATATTACTGAACATACTGGTTATTTCATAAGCTGTATCAATTATTTTTTTGTGAGGTTTGCCTATACATGCATTATCAAGATATGCCGTCTTCCTGTCAGCCCTATTCAATCTGTTATACTCCTTTCCACAACTTTATTAATCAATACTCCATATTGTTTCCACAGATGGATGTATTGATATTTGTCGCATTTACAGTATCTAACAACGAAAACACAATTATACTGTTTAATCGTTGTACTATAACATCTATGCACAGGATAACATAAATGTTGTTTGGTTTCTGTAAAATGCTATACAGATTTTAATTACAAAGTTTGGATTGATATAGCTGGAATTGATGTGTTTATGTTCACGTTTGGGATTTGTTTGGTAGGTTCCGATGGCATTCATTATTACCATTAAGAGTCAATATGGTTTATTAAGTACTGCTATGTCGAGATAACGATATAATTTGTCAAGATCTTTTACTATGAAAAAACCTTTTTCCTTACTGATAATATTATCCCTTGTAAGACTCCTGAAAACATTGGTCACTGTTACCCTACAGGAACCTGTCAAATTGGCCATTTCCTGATGAGTAAATTTCAACTGGATTTTACAGCCTTCTTGCGTCTTAATCCCGTATTGCTCCGCCAGATGAACTAAAGCATTTACTACTCGATAACAGGCATCATCAAACGTCAGTCCTTCCACCTGCGAAGAAAGAAGTCGTATTTTTCTTGACAAAACCTTAATAACCCTGAGACAAAATTCATGGTTTCTAATCAGTTTTTCTTTAAATTGCTCTTTGGGGATAAGATAGATGTATGAGTCAACAATGGCAGTTGCATTAGCATAATTCGGATATCCATCAAGCGCTGAAAGTTCCCCAAAAATACAACCCTGATCTGCAATAATCAGACATTTCTCCTCTCCGTCACTACTATAGATTGACAAACGTACCCTGCCGGATTTCACAATGTATATATAGTCACAATATTGCTGCTGATGATAAATATTCATGTTCTTCTTATAAAGCTTCGGTTTGATACCCGAAGTTATTGTTTCCCAGTCAAAATGATCAAGCCTCAGCCATGGCGAATACTCAATAATCATATCGGTATATATGTCTCTGTCACTATTCATCATTATATACCCCCTATACAAAATATTGCACACTTTTTCTGCCATAAAGCCTTCATACTCTGGTTTCGGCCGGACCGTCACAATCAGCGAGGTTAATACGTTCACATGTATTAATGCTTGCTGAGCAAGAACATTCTATCACAAAACGTGTCGGAAAAACAGCCGCAAATCCTTTATCAATAGGAGTTGCGACATATTATTATCTTCTTATACTACCCTATTGTATTGTATTGTCTTATTTCATAATCATTACCAAATCATCAATAACTTCATCCAGCATATTAATGAATTCTTGCTCATCTGTCATACAACTGGATTTTTTTTCGTCAATTTTTTTAATTATGCTGCCGATACTCTCATCGTTTATAAGATTGTTCTCCTTTAACAGGTAATATAATCTGCTTACAGAATCCGCCAGCCTTAACGGACCATATATTTTAGGCTCGTCAACACATCCCCTTGCACTTGTTAACATGTATGCAAACATCTTTATAATATCATTCCTATTCATTTATATTCACACCCCACTTATTCATAAATGTGACTTCTCCAATACCCCTTCGTTTTGGAGGCTTTGCATCTTCGGCCGGATAACCGACACTAATAATCAAATCCGGCGAAATGTATTCAGGAAGTCCTAAAATCCTACTTATTGCTTTCTTGTTAAATGATCCAACCGGGCATGTGCCCAGCCCTTTTTCTGCAGCCAGGAGCATTAGATTTTGGGCTGCCATTGGTATATCCATTACACACGGTTCGTCTTTTCCCAATGTGCCGGCTTTATCAAACGCCTTTTTCCTATCTGTACAAATTACTATTAAGCAAGCAGGGTTACCCAATAATCCCGGGCTAAATGCCTTAACCCGCTCAAGTATATCGTTTTCCTGGACTATAACAAAACTCCACATCTGTTTATTGCCACCGGTGGGCGCCCATATAGCTGCCTCAACAAGCTCCAATAATATACTGTCAGCCACTTCTTTTTTGATATAATGCCTGATACTCCTTCTCTTTTTTATAATACTTAATATACTGTCTGCCATAGTATTATCTCCCTTCCCTGTCGAACGAAGTTATATTTCAAGCACTTGTTAATTCCATAACAAAAAGGCTTAATAACGCGGTTCGCGAAAATAACGTGTCCACCAGAACAAACTCATCATCTGTATGTTCCAGCTCACCTATGGGGCCTAATGAATCTATGGTCGGTATACCCTCGGCAGAAGTATAATTTCCGTCGGATCCGCCGCCAAAATACTTTTCTTTTACTTCCATATCCAAATACGCCGCCGCTTTTTTTAATCTTTCAAATAGAGCGATATTGCCTTCTGTCTTTTCTATGGGTGGACGATACATTACCTTGGTAAGTTCAGCCCGGGTACCCTGGACATATTCCGTGTCAGCTATTTTCTGCATACCGTCAATCAGTGTATGACCATCAGCGTTAAACCTGCAGCGAATATCGATTTCCATAAATACATGTTCCGGAATGATATTACTGCGTGTCCCGCCTTTAATCACTCCAACGCTAATAGATTTCCCTCTACTGTAATCGGTAAGACCATGCAATGCTATAATTTTCTGTGCAGCTTCCTCAATTGCATGTATACCATCCAGCGGATTCGCTCCTGCATGGGATGGTTTACCCCGTATATCCATATTGAATATACCACCGCCCTGACGCTCAATTACCACATAATTCCCCGGAATGCCCGGTTCTACTACAAGCACCATATCGTTTTTGCGACATTCTTCAATTATATGTCTCTCCGATGTAGCGCTACCCCGTTCTTCATCAGTATTTAAGAGTACGGTTAAATTTCCGAAATCATCATAGCCGACATATTCCAGTGCTTTAAGTGTATAAATTAGGGAAACTATTCCGGCTTTCATGTCGCACACGCCCGGTCCGTACGCCCTGCCGCCTTTAATGGTAAAAGGGCGTTTGGCAGCTGTACCTTTTTCAAATACCGTATCCATATGCCCCAAAAACATAATATTTCCTTTACCACTTCCTTTCTTTTTGGCAAGAATATGAGGCGCATACTGATCGTTTTCCAACATGGTCACAGCAAAACCCAGTTCCATTAGCTGGTTTTTCACAACATTACCCACTGCTTTAACACAGTCAATATCATATGAACCGCTGTCCATATTAACCAGTTTCTCCAATAATTCCAGCATGCTTTTCTTTTCATCGTTTATAAATTCATTTATTTTATCTTTCATGTTTCTTATACCTCCCGTTTATTCTGCCAAACGCCGCAGAGCTTCTGCATAGATTTTAGAAATCAATATCAAATCATCTACAGAAATATACTCGTCGGGACAATGTGCCAGTTCAGCCTGATTGGGAAATACAGGGCCAAAAGCCACCGAATTGGGCATACTGCGGGCATAAGTACCACCGCCAATGCATAGTGGTTTTGTTCTATCGTTTTTATAGCTGCGATACACAAACAGCAGCGTTTGTATAATATTGCTGTCCAGCTGTTGATAAAGCGGTTCGCTATTCAGGTCAATAACTGTATTAATACCAATATCGCACTCTTTCAATGCATCTTTTATTCTAGAAATAATTTCCTCTCCTTCGAAAGTGACGGGATAACGGATGTTCATTTTTAGAAGCGCCGATTTATGGTCAATTTGCAGCACGCCAGGGTTGAGCACCAATGGTCCCGAAACCCCGTCCTCTATTTTACCTAGTAGGGAGTGACCATTTGTTTCCCGTCCCAGCTTATCATTGAAAAAATTAATGAAAGCAAGTTGGTCTGCAGAAAGCCCTTTTAGTGATGCCAACACTTTCATCATTGCAGAAATCGCATTAACGCCTTTTTCGGGAGTACTGCCATGGGCTGTAAGCCCGCTGGTTTTCAGTGACAAAATATTATCCTTCAATGACCCTGTCACACCGGCATCCGAACTGACAGATGTAAGCCATTTTTGAAGTTCCCTTTCCAGATGGCTTGGTACAATAATTTGGGCATGACACAAATCGGGAACCATATTAGCTCTCCGTCCTCCGTTAAGTTCCGCGATTCGCAGTTCGTCCGGGCTTGTTTGTAGTTTATGCACCAGATTTACGAATAAAACACCCTTTTCGGCAAATATAACAGGAAATTCTGCATCCGGAGAAAAGCCCAAAGTTGGTAATTCCTCATGCTCCTTATAATAGTCCATACACTCCCACTTGTTCTCTTCATCCGTACCAAAAATCAGCCGTATACGTTTATTGACAGGCAGGCCACTTTCCATCAATGCTTTAACGGCATAAATGGCTGCCATAGCAGGCCCTTTATCATCTACAGTACCACGGCCATATATGCGGCCGTTATAGATTTCCCCGCCAAAAGGTTCAAAACTCCAGTCCTCACCGGCAGGGACCACATCTAGATGTACAAGAACGCCTACAATTTCTTCTCCTTCACCGATTTCGGCATACCCAACATACCCGTCACAGTTTTTTGTACGGAAACCAAGACGAGAGCAGAGATTTAGTGTTTCTTCCAGACAGGTGCCGATACCGGAACCAAAGGGCATACCGGGTAAAGGCGCACTTTTTTCACTGTTGATACGAACCAGTTTTATGGTATTAGATATAATGTCATCCTGTAGCTTATCAATTATGACATCTAAAGCACGTTCCACTTCAGTCACCCTCTCTCAAATAAAGGTAATAGGACAAACAGGCCTCTCAAGGAGACCTGTTTGTCGATATTAACAAATACTATTCATTCAGTTCATCTACCGGGATGTAGGGCCCTTCATACCCAAAGTGGTTTAGCACATTTTTGAAAACGGCCATAGCATCGTCCTTCAACCATTTTTCATGGCATCTTACACCGACAAAAGCTACTTCCATTCCAACTTCCAAATCGGCGTTGGTAAGCGGCGTACCATCTCTCTTAAATACACACAGTGCATCTGGAGTTATGGCCCTGACTTTGTTTTCCTGGTCGAAAGCTATTATATTTTCATTTTCAATATAGATTTTCATGCTCTGCCCCTGATACTTGCCATTACCTTTGATGAGCTGATGGCCCCAATCATGGGCATTTTCCGTTTTCATCTCAAATTCGGTAACTACACCGGTAATCAGTTCTTTACCGCCGGTAGCCCTTGCAACACATTCTACAGGGTTTTCCCCTGCTGAAACTCCCAAACGGACAGCTTCACCAATGGCTCTGGACATCTCGTATGTGCCGCCTATAAGCGCTTTTTTTGCCGTTGCACCATCCATCAGGTAATTGGCAACACCGGCAGAGCCACCTACTACCGATACGATCGGTCTGCCCAATCGTTCACAGTCATTGCTGTCTTCATAGTACAGCACTGCACCTACTCCGTCTTCATCCGACATGGCAAAGGGAGCTGATTTTACACCAAAGATTTCCGGCATAGTCATATTGGACTCGGGTACAGCACGGCCCACGCCATCTGCATCTATAACTTTTATACTCTTATAACAGGCGGTAAACACCGGCGGCATGAAATTACCGCCACCCACTTCAAATGCTGCTACATAGTCAATCTTTTTACCAGAGACCTTTTCCAGCCGTTCCAATGCATGAACACATGCTATACAGTTAAAGCCACGTTCTTTTGTGGCGGCAGGAGAACCCATACCCGATATGATAGCCACGTTAGCATCATCCGGCACCTCGGACAGGTCTGCAAATTCCACTGTTTCGGAAATAGCCAAAATATCCTCAAGTAATTTAAAACTGGTTTTCACATCACCGCCGCCACCGGAACCAAGG
>Ga0334899_1001676_pt1 | contig 20306 bp, 15 predicted proteins | sample GraSluR3_MG_FD_207219 | JGI IMG/M metagenome (GOLD analysis project Ga0334899, IMG submission 207219) | Sludge microbial communities from methane-producing bioreactor in Wageningen University, Netherlands - Granular Sludge_8_08-R3 | ecosystem: Engineered > Bioreactor > Anaerobic > Unclassified ...
GGCTCTCGGCGGCCAGGGCCACCTGGGCCCGGGCACGGCGGATGGCCGGGCTGTCGCCCACCAGCCGGTCGACGGCGTAGCGATCGGCCGCCCGGCGCCGAAATGCGCGGATCCGCTCGTGCAGCCAAGCGGCCTCGCTCTGGCCGGAAGCCGGCGCGGGCGGCTCCGACTCGGGCAGGTCGTTTCGGTCGATCAGGCCGATCCAGCCGACCGCTTCCGTCGCGCTCGGCCCCAAGGGGACGTACCGAACGCGGCGCCGGCACCAATTCCCCTCGGGCCCGCTTGCCGCGACGATTCCCATCGTCTCTTCGCCCAAGAGGACGGCCGGCGAAGGGCACAATCCCGCGGCGACGGCGTCGCCGCCGGCCTGCGGGCTCGAGTGGTACCGGCACCGAAGTCCCACCAACTCGTCGGCTGTGCGCCCCAGCCACTCGAGACACGCCCGGTTGCAGAACACGATCGTTTGCTCGTCGTCGAGCACGTACATCGGGTCCGGCGACGAGTCGAGGAGTCGGAGCAGCCCTGCGGCAACGGTTCGCGGTCGGGCCATGCGTCTGGATCACCTGCCGGCGATTCGGAATCCCACGTCCAGCCAACGCTGCTGCTGGGTATAACACAGATCAGCCGGAGGGCCAAGCCGCGCGGTCACGTGCCGCGCAAAAAAGAGCCCTCCGTAGGCGGGGCAGGGACCTACGAAGGGCGAATTGGTGAGGTCAAGCCTCACACTTCTGAGATTATGCTGGATGATTTGGAGAACATCAATACTTCTTTCAGGGGGATTCCCGAGAATTCCAACTGAATCCGTCGCTTTTCACGTGAGGACCACGTAAAAGCCCCTGCATGGCAGAGTCGGCCCGAGTGGCTAGAATACCCGATGCCCACGAACCGACACGACCAACACGATCGCCGGAAGGAGCCCATGATTCTCGACCCAACCGTTGCTTTGCGAGACCTCGTTCGCATCCCCAGCGTGAACCCGATGGGCGGCGAAGGCTCGGGGCCGGAATTCGGCGAGGCGAGGTTGACCGACCACCTCGAGTCGCTTTTCGAGGCGATGGGGCTTCCCTGCCAGAGGGAAACGGTGCACCCCGGTCGGGATAACTTGGTGGTGCGATTGGACGGCAACCCACTACCTGGAAGACAGGGAAAAACAGTGCTTTTTGGGGTGCATCAGGACACCGTTCCGGTTGCCGGCATGACCGTTGAACCCTGGAAGGCCGAGATCCGCGACGGTCGCCTCTACGGTCGCGGGGCCTGCGATGTGAAGGGCGGAATGGCCGCCATGCTGAGCGCGTTGTCGCGGCTGGCCGACGAGCGGCCCGGGGGAATGCCGTCGGTGGTGCTGGTGTGCACGGTCAATGAGGAGTACGGCTTTTCGGGTGCCCAATGCCTTGCCCAACGACTCAGGCAGAGCGGACGAGCCCTTCCCGACCATGTCGTGATCGCCGAACCCACCAACCTGGATGTCGTCGTTGCCCACAAGGGAGTGGTTCGTTGGCGATGTCATGCTCTGGGCCGGGCGGGGCATAGCGCGAATCCTGCAGCGGGCGAGAACGCGATCTACAAGATGGGACGGGCCCTGGCGATTCTGGAGCGGTATCAGAACGACGTGGTGGGCGCGCTCGGGTCCCATCCGCTTTGCGGCCCGGCCACGATGAGCGTGGGGACGATCCGTGGCGGGGTGAGCGTCAACACGATTCCCGACCGGTGCACCATCGAGATCGATCGCCGGCTTCCTCCGGGCGAGGATCCGCTCGGCGCCCGGCAGCACCTGATCGATTATGTCGGCGAGCATCTCGGGCCCGGCGTGGCCGTGGAGCACGATCCGCCCTACATGCAGGGGCCCGCGCTTTCCGACGCGCTGAACGGTTCGCTCGCCCGCCGGCTCGTCGAAGTGGCCCGGCAGGTCGTGCCCGCGTGTCGGCCGATCGGCGTTCCCTACGCCACCGACGCGGCTTTCCTTGCCGAGCTGGGCATTCCCACCGTTGTGTTCGGCCCGGGCTCGGTCGAGCAGGCGCACACGGCCGACGAGTGGATCTCGCTGGAGCAGCTCGATCGGGCCGCGGAGATCTTCTACCGGTTTGTGCGCGCCATCGGCGACGAATGAGGCCCCGTCGGCCGGACGAAACGCGAAAGGCCCGCGGGCAGTCGCCCGTGGGCCTGGGGGTTTCGCAACGCACGGCGCGCGGCGTGCCGCGGGGTTCTCGGCAGCCGCTAGAACACGTCGAGAATGAAGTGGTGGCCCTTGTGATACCGTCGCGGCTCCGGGTAGTAGTTGTGCCAGGTCCGGTTGTAGACGGGGATCCGCATCTCGGGCGGATAGCGGAAGTACAGGTCCTGGGAGCTGCGGTAGTAGTCGGTCGACCAGAAGTTCTGCGGGTAGTAGACGTAGGGGTAGTGGTAGAAGCGGTTCCAGTCTTGGGTGTTGTAGGTGCTTCCCCACTGCCGGCCGAACGCCTCCTGGGCCCGGGCGTCGGAAACGGACAGTACGGCGACGATCGCGGCTGCCGCCAGCAGCGCGCACAGGGTGCGGCGGATCATAGGTTTCCCCCCTCTTCCCATAGGTTGTGGTTCGGTTTCCTCATGTGCGCATCGGCAGGCGGCACCGAGCCGGTCGCGCGCAGGCAGTCTGGGTCGTGTACTTAGAGCATCGGCAAGCCGTGCCGGGCGTATTAAGGGAATATTCGGCACAGCTCGCACAGGCCGTAGGAACCTCACCGCACGCGCAGGTTCCGCTCGGCTGCCGCGACCTTCCTCCGCCGGGCGCAACCAAAGGCCGAACAAGGAGTTATGCCTGGAACGAGGGAGTCTAGCGTTCCTCGGGCGCTTCGCCCGACTGCGATCGGCTGACTGCGTAGATGGGCAGGCCGAGCAGCAGGACGCCCAGCGCCGCCACGGCGATCCACGGTTTGTAGACCACGGCGCTATAGATCAGAAACGCGCACACGGCACAGAAGACGACCGTCGGCACCGGATAGCCGGTCACACGGTACGGCCGCGCCACGTGGGGCTCCTTGTGGCGGAGCACCACGACGGCAAGGCTGGTGGCCAGGTAGAACGAGTAAACGGCCGCCGCGGTGTACAGGATCGCGTTGACGAAGGATCCCAATAGCACGATCAGACCCACGGCGATGAAGCCTTGCACGACCAGGGCCCGCACCGGAGTGCCCGTTCGCGGATGCCATTGGCCCAGCGGGCGGAAGACGCGGTGCTCGGCCCCCACCGCGTAGGAGATTCTCGCGCCCGTGAAGATCAGCCCGTTGGTCGCTCCGAGGGCCGAGATGCATACCAGGGCGCTGATCAGGCCGGCCCCCAACGCGGGAAACACCGAGGAGACGGCGTCGGTGGCGACCGCCTTGGAACCGGCCATGCCGGCCAGACCCAGTGTATAGAGGAAGGCGCCGTTGACGAGCAGATACAGCAGCGTCACCGCCGCGGTGCCGAGCACCAGCGCCCGAATGATGTTGCGATCGGGGTGCTTGACCTCGGCGGCCACGTAGGCCATCTCGTTCCATCCCCCGAAGGTGAACAGCACGAGGATCAAGGCGAGGCTCAGCGGCAGGGTGTCGCCGATCGCCGGACCGAGCGAACTGGGTGGGGCCATGACGGCGACGCCCACGATTGCCAGAAGTCCCAGGGCCTTCAGCGTCGTGAGCAGGTTTTGCGTCCACTTGCCCTGCGTCACGCCGATCACGTTGATCGCCGTGAGCACCACGACCGCCGCCGCGGCGTACAGCAATTGGCTCACCGGCACCGAGGCCTCGGTGAACCAGCCGAACGGCAGTCGGTCGTAGGGGACCGTCACGTCGGGCAGGGGATCGTACAAGGCGCGTCCGTAGCGGGCGAAGATGAACGCCATGCCGGCGATGTCGCCGGGCCGAACGACCACGAGCTGCATCCAGCCGAACAGGAACCCGGCCCAGCGCCCGTAGGCGCGAGTCAGGTACACATAATCGCCGCCTTCTTTGGGGTAGGCCGTGGCCAGTTCCGCATAGCCGAGGGCGCCGCACAGCGAGAGCACCCCACCGAGCAGCCAGATGCCGAGAAATGCCCACCAGGTACCCGTGCCCAGCGCGACCGTGGGAACCACCTCGTAGATGCCTGCCCCGATGATGATCCCCACGATCAGACAAGTGGAGTCGAACAGCGAAAGCTCTTTCCTGGGGGCGTTTTGCACGGCAGACCTCGGCGGCGGGTAGGTGGGGGCGGGAAGACCGGCCCGACACGGCGGCCGGCGGGGCCGACCGCCGCGCGGGAGACTGGCCCATCGTACGCCAGGCGTCGTCCCGGCTCAAGCAGTGAGCACGGCCGGGTCGGGCCGGGACGCTGCAAGGACCACGCGGACAGCCTCGACTCGCGACGAGCGAGCCGAGCTACGGCCCTCGCTTGTCGGCCGAAAATCGGCCCTCCCGGGGCCGGTCGATCCGGGTCGAGGGCGCGGCGCGAGGCCGCCCGGGCGCGGCCTCGATTGCCTCAAGCCGCGACTCCCGTGGCACTTCAACGCTTCTTCAGCGAGACGCTCATGCCACCCCCCTCGTGGTAGAAGAGAGTCTCCAATTCGGGGTTCTTCGTGATCGCTTCGACGAAACGCGGATCGGCCGCGCGGGGCGTCATGTTGTGGGCCAGCACCAATCCGCCCGGTCGCACCAGCGGCAGCAGCTTCTCGAGGTAATCGAGGTAGCCCTGCTTGTCGGCGTCGATGAACACCAGGTCGATCGGACCCGCAAGCTGCGTGACGGTCTCGTGGGCGTCGCCTTCGACCACGGCGACCAGGTCGGCCACGCCGGCCCGCGCGAAGTTCTTGCGAGCCAGCTCCGCGGTTTGCGGGTCGATTTCGTGGGTGATCAGCTTCCCACCGGTCTTGCGCAGGGCCATTCCCATCCAGATGGCCGAGAGCCCGTTCGAGGTGCCCACCTCGACGACCGTCTTCGCGCCGATCGTCTCGCAGAGCAGCCGCAGCAGGCGTCCGTCGGCATCCGGGACGTTCATTCTGCGCCCCTGCTCCCGGCGGATCGCGACGATCGCTTCGAGGGCTTGCTTTTCGGCGTCGTCTTTGGGGAGGGTCGAGCTTTCGAACGAGGCCGCGGCCCCGTCGGGGGGGCCCGGCCTTCGGCGCTCGCCCGGAGCCCTGCCGGGACGCGGTCCCGGGGGCTGCGCCGGCGCCGGCCACGCCAGTACGGAAACGACCATCGCGGCCACGCCCGCCAACAGCAGCTTCTTCATGAAAACGCTCCTACGTGAGAAAGAGTGAATTGTAGGTTGCCCAGCGGAACGCCAGAAGGGTGCACACCAGACAAAGCCACCAGGAGGCGACTTGCGCCCCCCGGTACCGACGCAGCGACGCCAGGATGGAACAGCTCACCACCAGCGTCGCGACCTTGAAGGAAGCCAGGGCGAGCGGACTCTTGACGAGCTCGCTCCCCAACGGGTTGATTTCCCAGAAACCGCCCGAATGCTCGGCAATCAGCGTGCAAGCCAGATCGAACAATCCCAAGAGAAATACCAGAAGAACGTTGCGGACCACGAGGGGGACATCGTCGCCCGACCGGTCGACCTCGCTCCACCGCGCCCCCCGGGCGGGCCGATGGTTGAGAAGGCTTCCAAGGGCGACGACTCCCAGCACGATTCCCGCGAGATTCATGCCGTACATGAGGTTGGAACGCATGGGCGATGCGGGGGTCACCGACCGCTCGATGTTGGCGCGGATCTCCTCCATCCGACGCTCGTATTGGGCGACGATCGGCCTCGCTTGCTCCGCGAATTCACGTCCGGGCTCGATCGCGTCGAGCAAGGTCGCCCACTGGGTCGAATGGAACAGCTCCCAGTCGATTTTCATCAACGCCTCGAGCTGGGCTTGACGTGAATCGCCGGAAAGCAGCACCTTGAGGACCCTCGCGCCCTTCTCGAAGGCCAGGACATGAAGCGACTCGTCGTCCAAGCCGATCAGCAGGCAGTTCTCGTTCAGCCGGCGCTCGATCCGGCCGAGCAGGTCGAGGCCGTAACCGTGCCCCCATGCGAAGCTTGCCCGCCTCTGCCGAACTCGCGGTTGCTCGGGTTCCTCCGCGTCTTCGTCTTCCTCCATCCACCATGCTCCGCCGCCACCCGTCTGAGCGGCGGGCCGTGGTCCCGGGCGCCACCACGGCCCCGGTGCGCCACGCCATGAGTCTCCGCCCCAGCCGCGACCTTCGGCGTTCAGGGGAGGAATCCGCCGCCCGTTGATGAAGTACTGCTCGCCTCGCCGGCTGACGATGTACGGGCCCGGTACGAAGCGGCCGGCGAGGAAAACGATCCCATTTTTGATGGGCTGCCCTTCGACGTCGGGGATCTCGGCCTCGGCAGCGTCGACGCCCGTCTCGCCTGCCGCGGAAATCGGGCACGCCGGGCCTGCGGCAATCGCCAGATGGCCGAGGCAGCCCACGAACAGGAGTACGGACGGTTTCATCGGATTCCCCTTGGCGATCCCCTACCCAGGTCTGGGAGGCAACGGCTCCGAGTATCAAACCCCGCACGAGAGCCGCGGTTCCGTCGCCTCCCAAGCAAACGGGGGCTCGACGGTTGCCGATGGGCGGATCGTCTGCGCAAAAGAAACGCGAACCGGCGGGGCCGGTTCGCGCGCGGTTTTGTGTCGAACGGTCGTGTCGTGATGCGCCCTACGCCTGCGGCGGCTCGGAAGCGTCGGCCGATCGGGGCCGCTCGGGGCGCGCCCGACGCGCCGGCCCGTCCGCGCCATCGCGGCCCCTCATGGCTCGGGGACCGGCCGCCGGGCCGCGGCCCGACTTCGTGCCGGGGCGCGTCTTGCCGAGCTCCCGCCTCGGGCCTTCCGGCGTCGATTCGCGGGTCATATCGCGGCCACCTCGTTTCCACGGTGTTGCGAACGCCGGGCCGCGTCCACGGCCCATCCAAGGGCCGGGGCCGTATGCCATTCCGCGTCCACGAGCCATGCCGGGACCGAACGCCGGGCCGCGTCCACGGCCCATCCAAGGGCCGGGGCCGTAAGCCATTCCGCGTCCACGAGCCATGCCGGGACCGAACGCCGGGCCGCGTCCACGGCCCATCCAAGGGCCGGGGCCGTAAGCCATTCCGCGTCCACGAGCCATGCCGGGACCGAACGCCGGGCCGCGTTCACGGCCCATCCAGGGACCGGGGCCGTAGGCCCTTGGGCATCCACGGCCGATTCCACGACCGGGGCCGAACCCCGGGCCCATCCAGGCACCGCGCCTGTAGGCCATCGGACGGCGATGGCCCCTCCTCGCATCGGGGCTGACCTTTGGGCCGCGGGCAGACGGCGCGCGACGCTCGTCTTGCTGCCACCAGGCGCGGGCGGGCTCGCGCGGGGCGGTTGCGCGATCGCGGTGCGGGCGGGCCGCCGCGCGGGGCGACGGGGCCTCGGCTTTGGGTTCGGGGGCCGATTCCTCGGCCCCGAGCGCGCCGCCCCGCGGGGACAGCAGAAGCAGCCCCGCGACGGCGAAGGCCCATCCGGCGCGCCAGCCGGGCCGGCGCAGGTAATCTCTTCGAGACATCTTCAACTCCTTCGGGTGAAATAGTGCAAAGGCAAAGTGCCTTCAAGCCAATTCAGGCACGCACTCGGATTACGACGGCGACGCCCGTTGTCAGGCGCGGAGGGCGTTTCTTGCGGCACCGGGTCGACGTCGCCCGGGACGACGGGCTCCCCAGCCCCCAAGACCCAACGTGGGAAGCGCCTCCAACGTGCCCGCAATCCAAAGCGCGTGGAAAACGTGCCCCACAACACGCGCCCAGAGCGTCACGAACAGCGATTCGAACTACGATTCTAACCCCGCCCGGCCGGGCGAGTTTCGCGCCGGCCGCCGGGCGCGCCGGCGATCCGTGCTCGCGATCGCCCCCGGCCGCCTTTACCCGATTGCGTTCGCCCCCTTGTCGACCGCCGCGGCGCACGTTTTGCTAGGCGCCCTCCGACGAAAGTGTCCGGTGGCATGGGGGACGCGCGACTCGGGCGCGCGGGCTTCGGCACGTCTTCCGCGCCGCAACGCCGTCGACCGCGAGCGTAGAATTCCAGGAAGAAACCAACGGAGACTCCGTTTTCGTTTGGAGGTGGAACGATGAGAGGTCTTGTTGTTGGATTGACGCTTGCTTTGATGGCCCTGGGCACCTCGGTCCGGGCCGAGGACGTCGAGACCGATACGGCGGCGGGGGTCTTCTTCGGCGGCTCGCCCGGCAGCCGCGTGGGATACCACGCCTCGACCTGGCAGGAAGGCGTCCAGCGCGGGGCGGCCGACGTCATCCGGTCGCGGGGCGAGTACAATCGCCAGACCGCGAAGGCGGCCGTCGACGCCGCCGTGGCTCGGCGCTACGAGCTGGAGAACGTCGGCCAGGCCATCCACGGCTATTACTCGCTTCGCCAGGCGGCGCGCGAATATCGAGCCGAGGAGCGCGGGCCCAAGCCCACGGTCGAAGCCATGAGGCGCTATTCCCAGGCCCGCGTGCCCGACCGTCTCAGCCCCGCGGAATTGGACGTGCTGACCGGCGAGATCTCCTGGCCGCTGTTGTTGCGAAGCGAGGAGCTGGCCGAGCTCCGAGCCGAACTCGACGCCCTTTTCGACCGCCGTGCGATTGCGGGCAAGATCACCGCCGAAGAGTATCTTCGCATCCGCGAGCTGGTCGACGCCATCGAGGCCGCGTTGAAGGCGGAGGTCTCGAACCTGCCGCTGCATCAGTATGCGGCGTCGAAGCGGTTTCTCAAGAGCCTCGCCTACGAAGCTCAACGTCCCGTCGGTCACGTCTCGAGCGTGGCGCAGTCGGAGGGATCGACGGGCCGCCTCCGGTAGGTTTCGGCTCGACTCTTCGAGGCGGGCAATTCGCGCGCGTCCCACAAATCGGTTGACAGGGCATCGCCCGACCGGCGAGAATCGTCTCGCGTGCGGGCCGGAGCGGGGTATCGGGCTCGCGGGTCCCTCGAGGAGTCGTTGCGATGGCTGCACCGCAATCGCTGACACGGCGGAGTTTTCTTGCGGCGTCGGCGGCCGGCGTCGCCTTGGCGCGACGCGGTCTCGGGGCGTCGGAAGGGGGTTCCGAGGCGGCCGAGGGAGAGCCGTCGCCCGTGATCGACTGTCACGCCCACCTTGCCCATCACGGCGCGGCCGATTGGGAGGCGAGGGACCGCCGGCTCATCGAGGCGGCCGACAAGCTGGGGATCGACCAGCTTTGCTGCTCGATCCTGACGCCCAAGCGTCCCGCCACCGCCGAGGGCTTTCGCGAGTGCAACGCCTGGGCGGCCGAGGCCGTCGAGCGATTCCCCGGCCGGGTGCTGCCCTACTGCTACGTGAACCCGGGATGCGGCCAGGAAGCGGTCGACGAGGTGCGCCGCTGCATCGAGGATCGCGGTTTCATGGGTGTCAAGCTCTACAACGAGCACGTGTGCACCGATCCGGTCGTCGCCCCCATCGTCGAGTTGGCGATCGAGCTGCGCGTACCCATCTTGCACCACGCGGGGCACGGGCATCATCCCTTTCCCGGCCAGCCGAACATCTCCGACGGCGGCCACCTGGCCGAGTTGGGTCGGCGCTATCCCGAGGCCCGATTGATCTGCGCCCACATCGGCGGCGGGGGCGACTGGGAATGGACGATCAAGGCCCTGCGCCACGCCTCGGCGAACGTGTTCCTCGATACGAGCGGCAGCGTCACCGACGAGGGCATCGTCGAGATGGCCGTCGATACGCTCGGCGTCGACCGGATCCTCTTCGGCTGCGACATGTCGATGACCGCGGGCGTGGGCAAGATTCGCGGCGCCCGCCTCAACCCGGACGACAAGCGGAAAATCCTCGGCGCCAACATGCAGCAGATTCTCCAGATGCGGGGGTGAGCCATGATCATCGACGTGAACGCCTACCTGGGCCATTTCGCCTTCCGCCAACTGCGGCACAACACGGCCGACGCGCTGCTGCGATGGATGGACGAGAAGGGCATCGATCGCGCCATGGTATCCAGCGCCAGCGCGATCACCTACCGCAATACCCAGCCGGCGAACGAGGAGCTTGCCCACGCCGTCCAATCGCACCGCGATCGGCTCATCCCCCTGGCCGTGATCAACCCGTTCTACGCGGGCTGGGAAGACGACCTCCGAGCCTGCCACGAGCAGTTCGGCGCGCGGGGGCTGCGCCTCTACCCGAAGTGGCACAACTATGCCCTTTCCGACTCGTGCTGCCACGATCTGATCCGCGCCGCCACGGAGCGGCGCATGCTGATCTCGATTCCCATCCGCGTCGAGGACTACCGCCAGCGGAGCTGGCTGGTCGACGTGCCCGACGTGCCCCTGGCCGAGATCGTCGAGTTGGTCCAAGCCTGCCCCGAGGCCCGGTTCGTGCTCGTCAACGGCGCCGGCTACACCGGCTCGCTGGGCAAGAAGGACAACGGTCTGCCGGCCAACTACTACATCGAGATCTCCCGGCTCAGCGCCGTGCTGGCCAACGAGATCGGCCAGATCGCGGCGAATCTCGGCCCCGATCGGCTCGTGTTCGGCAGCGGCATGCCTTTCAAGTACCCCGACCCCCCGCTGCTGAAGCTCGAAGTGCTCGATCTGGCCGAGGAAATCAAGAAGCAGATCCGCAACGGCAATGCGGCCCGGCTGCTGGAATGGCCGTCGCGGTGACGGCGACCGCGCGCTAGGGATTCCGGGCCACCCGCGCGGGAGCCCCTTTTCGTTTCGAGCGCCTTCTGCTAGCTTCTCGGATGCTCGTATTCGCGCGTCGAAGGCTGGCAAAGACCGAGGCTCTGTCCGGGACGTCGGTCGGCGTTCGCTGACACCAGTTCCCCCCTGCCCACCCCCCTGGGAGGCTATCGAATGGATTATCGTGCGTTCGTGGAGGAGCAGATCGCCGACATTCAGGCGACGGTCGGCGACGGGCTCGCCATCAACGCCCTGAGCGGGGGCGTCGACAGTTCGGTCGTCACGGTGCTCGGGCATCGCGCGCTGGGCGACCGGCTGAAGACCGTGTTCATCGACAGCGCGTTGATGCGCCAGGGCGAGCCCGCGGCGGTCGTCGCCCTGTTCGCCGACCTGGGCATCCCCGTCGAGGTGGTCGACGCCCGACGCGATTTTCTCGACGCCCTGGCCGGCCTGACCGATCCCGAGGCGAAGCGCAACGCCGTGACCTCGACCTTTTATCGCAAGGTGTTCGGGCGGATCGTTCGCGAGACGGGGGCGAAGTTCCTGTTTCACGGGACGATCCTCACCGACATCGAGGAGACCGTGGCCGGGATTAAGCGCCAGCACAACATCCTCGCCCAGTTGGGAATCGATCCCGAGCAGGAATACGGCTACCGGGTGATCGAGCCGTTGGCGACGCTGCGCAAGGACGGGGTGCGCGAGGTGGCGACGGTGCTGGGGCTGCCCGACGAGCTTGCCCGGCGCATTCCCTTCCCCGGTCCCGCCCTGGCCACGCGGATCGTGGGCGAAGTGACCGAGGCGCGGTTGGCCACGGTGCGGGCGGCCACCGCGATCGTCGAGGAAGAGCTCGCCGAGAGCGGGGCCTTTCAATACGCGGCCGTGCTGCTGGGCGATCGGGCCACGGGCATCCGCGACGGCCGGCGCGAGTTCGGGCAGATCATCGTGGTCCGCTGCGTCGACAGCGTCGACGCGCGCACGGCCACGGCGACCGAGCTTCCCTGGGAAACGATGCGCACGATTTGCCGGCGCGTCACGGCCATCGAGGGCGTCAATCGCTGCCTCTACGACCTGACGCCCAAACCGCCCGCCACGATCGAGTACGTGTAGGGTTCAGGGTTCAGGGGCAGGAGGCAGAGTTGCCGTACGAGCGTGGTTGCCGGGGTGCGACCAGGATTCGAGAGACCCGCCATCGAACCCCAAAACAGAACCCGAAAATCCCGAACCCTGAACCCTTCGCCAGGAGACCACGGTGCCGCGACGCGACGACATTCAGAAGGTCATGATCATCGGCTCGGGGCCGATCATCATCGGGCAGGCTTGCGAGTTCGACTACTCGGGCACGCAGGCGTGCAAGGCCCTGCGGAGCCTGGGCTACGAGATCGTGCTGGCCAACTCGAATCCAGCCACGATCATGACCGACCCCGGCATGGCCGACGTCACGTACCTCGAGCCCCTCACGGTCGAGGCGATGGAGGCCATCATCGCGAAGGAGAAGCCCCACGCCTTGCTTCCCAACCTGGGCGGCCAGTCGGGCTTGAATCTCTCGTCGCAGTTGGCCCAGGCCGGCGTGCTCGACAAGCACGGCGTTCAGGTGATCGGCGTCCAGGTCGACGCGATCAAGCGGGGCGAGGATCGCGAGGCATTCAAGGAGACCATGAACCGCCTGGGCCTCGATCTGCCCCGCAGCGAGATCGCCCACACGGTCGAAGAGGCCGAGAGAATCGCCGAGTCGCTGGGGCTTCCCGCCGTGGTTCGCCCGGCCTACACCCTCGGCGGCACCGGCGGCGGCCTCGTCTACAACATGGAGGAGCTGCGCACCGTGGCCGCCCGCGGCCTCGCCGCCAGCATGGTCGGCCAGGTGCTCATCGAAGAGTCGGTGCTCGGCTGGGAGGAACTCGAGCTCGAAGTCGTGCGCGACGCCCGGAACCAGATGATCACCGTCTGTTTCATCGAGAACGTCGACGCCATGGGAGTGCACACGGGCGACTCGTACTGCACGGCTCCCATGCTGACCATCGCCCCCGAGCTGCAGGCCCGCCTCCAGGAGCACTCGTACCGCATCGTCGAGGCGATCGAGGTGATCGGGGGCACGAACATCCAGTTCGCCCACGATCCGGCGACCGGCCGCGTCGTGGTCATCGAGATCAATCCGCGCACGTCGCGCTCCTCGGCGCTGGCCTCGAAGGCGACCGGCTTTCCCATCGCCTACGTGTCGTCGCTGTTGGCGGGCGGACTGACGCTCGACGAAATTCCCTACTGGCGCGACGGAACGCTCGACAAGTACACGCCGTCGGGCGACTACGTCGTGGTCAAGTTCCCCCGCTGGGCCTTCGAGAAGTTCGCCGGCCTCCAGGACAAGCTCGGCACGCAGATGCTCGCCGTCGGCGAGGTGATGAGCCTGGGCAAGACCTACAAGGAGGCGTTCCAGAAGGCGATCCGGTCGCTCGAGATCGGCCGCTACGGCCTGGGATTCGCCAAGGACTTCCACAAGCGGTCGCTCGACGAGCTGATGACCCTGCTGGCCGAACCGTCGAGCGAGCGGCAGTTCATCCTGTACGAGGCCCTCCGCAAAGGCGCCGACGTGGCGACCCTGCACGAGAGAACCCACATCAAGCCCTGGTTCATCGAGCAGATGAAGCAGCTCGTCGAGCTCGAAGAGGAGATCCTCGCGTACCGGGGCAAGACGCTCCCCGACGATCTGCTCGTGCGTGCCAAGAAGGACGGCTTCGCCGACAAGTACCTCGCGAAGCTGCTGGGCGTCGCGGAAAAGGAGATCCGCCGGCGCCGCACGGCCCTGGGTGTGGTCGAGGGCTGGCACGCCGTGCCCGTCAGCGGCGTCGACGACGCGGCCTACTACTACTCGACCTACAACGTCCCCGACGCCACCGAGGCTTCCGACAATCCGAAGAAGGTCATGGTGCTGGGCGGCGGGCCCAACCGCATCGGCCAGGGGATCGAGTTCGACTACTGCTGCGTCCACGCCGCCTTCGCCCTGCGCGACGAGGGCTACGAGTCGATCATGGTCAACTGCAATCCCGAGACCGTGTCGACCGACTACGACACCTCGAACAAGCTCTATTTCGAGCCCCTCACCCTCGAGGATGTGCTGAGCATCTACGAGAAGGAGAAGCCCCTGGGCGTGATCGTCCAGTTCGGCGGACAGACTCCGTTGAACCTCGCCGCCGAGCTGGCCGAGGCGGGCGTCAAGATCCTGGGCACCACGCCCGACGCGATCGGCCTGGCCGAAGACCGCGATCGGTTCCGCCACGTGATGCGAAAGCTGGGCATCCCCCAGCCCGAGTCGGGCATGGCCAGCACCTTCGACGAGGCCCTGGCGATCGCCAACCAGATCGGGTATCCGCTCATGGTGCGCCCGTCGTTCGTGTTGGGGGGCCGGGCCATGGAGGTCGTCCACGACGAGCAGATGCTCAAGCACTATCTGGCCGTCGCCGTCGACGTCTCCCCCGAACGCCCCATCCTGATCGACAAGTTCCTCGAAAACGCCATCGAGGTCGAGGCCGACGCCCTGGCCGACGGCGAGGATGCCTTTGTGCCGGCCGTCATGGAGCACATCGAGTTGGCCGGCATCCACTCGGGCGACTCGGCCTGCGTGATTCCGCCGATCAGCATCCCCCCCAAGCACATCGACACGATCTACCAGTACAACCGCAAGATTGCCATCGCCCTGAACGTCGTGGGGCTGATGAACATCCAGTACGCGATCTACCAGGACACGGTTTACATCCTCGAGGCGAATCCTCGGGCAAGCCGCACGGTGCCGCTCGTGTCGAAGGTCTGCAACATTCCCATGGCCCACATCGCCACGCAGATCATGCTCGGCAAAAAGCTCTCGGAGCTGGGGCTGGGGCGCAAGTCGATCCCCCATTTCGGCGTGAAAGAGGCGGTGTTCCCCTTCCGCATGTACCACGACGTCGATCCGCTCCTGGGGCCCGAAATGCGATCGACCGGCGAGGTGCTGGGCATGGCCAACTCGTTCGGCCTGGCCTTTTTCAAGGCCCAGGAGGCGGCCCAGCCGCCCCTGCCGCTGGAGGGCACCGTGTTGATCACCGTGGCCGACCGCGACAAGCCCGCCGTGCTCGAAGTGGCCCGGCGCTTCGCCGATCTGGGGTTCGAGATTCGGGCTACGGCGGGCACGCACGCCCTGCTGACCGAGCACGGCATCCCCAGCCAGCCGATCCTCAAGACGCGCGAAGGCCGCCCCAACATCACCGACGCGATCATGGATGGCGAGATCCACCTCGTCATCAACACCCCGCGCGGCAAGGTGGGCAAGGCCGACGACGCCTACATCCGCACCACGGCCATCAATCGCAAGGTGCCCTACATCACGACCCTTTCGGCCGCCATCGCCGCCGCCAAAGGCATCGCCGCCTCGCGCCAAGGCCACGGAGACGTCAAAAGCCTCCAGAGCTACCACGCCGACATCCATTGACCGTCCCCCTGGGCCGGGCGGTTCACCTCGCGCAGGCCATTGCGGAGCGATTCTCCCAAGGGGGGGCTCCGCCGGGGCGGCGGATTCCTGCGACACGCGTTCAGAAGCGTCGGGGGCGCCGGGCGGCAATCTTGTCGCGCAGCTCGGCCGCTAGCTCGTACCGCTCATCCCGGACAGCGTCGGCCAATTGCTCGTCCAGCGTGCGACCGATGTCGTACTGTTCGCGGATCCAACCTTGAAGCTGGTGCAGTTGGCCCACGATGTCGTCGGGCGCCGGCAGTTGCTCGTCGTCCGGCGCCGCGGCAGCCCGGCGGATCGCTCCCAGTCCCCGGTTGATCTCCTCGATGGCCTCCTCCGGGCTGTCGTCGAGCTTTGCCAGGGCAGCGGCCTGGGTGCGGTGAAACAGCACCAGAGGCCGGTAACGCTCGTGGGAGCGGGTCCACTCCTCGTGGGGGGAATGCGACACGACGAAGTCCATCAGGCAAAGCGTGTGATCGGCGTCCTCGACCGCCCGCCGGAACTCCCGCAGGGCCAGCCAGCAGATGCGTCGGTGGTAGAACTGGACGAACTCCCGATCGACCTCGATGCACTGCTCCTCGGTCAACTCGAAATCGTCCTCGAAGTGGACCGACTCGCGGAGCAGCAGGTCGAGATAGGTCTCGGCGCCGTCGGGCCGCTCGCCGTCGGGACGGTGGCACGTCTCCATCTGGAGGACGCCCATCTCGACGCGCATCTGGAGCACCTCGCGCCCGTCGTGGGCGCGGACCAACCGCGCGCTGACGACCCCATGTTCGTAGGGCCAGCGATCGAGTACGTGGTCGATATCCTGCGGCTGCGACATGGATCGTTCAAGTTCTTGGAGACGAATCGCCGAGGGACGCCCCTCGTCTGAATTATACCTCTTGCGGTCGCCCGGGGGTCGAGGCGGTCACTCGTCCGGGGCGCTGCGACGCAACGATTTCTTCTGGGCCGTCTTGCGTTTCTGGTCGAGGCGACGCTGGACCGATCCGCGGGTGGGCCGGGTTGGCTTGCGCGGCTTGGCGGTCACGGCCGCCTCGGCGAGCATCCGCCGGAGCTTCTCGAGGCAATCGTACTCGTTTTTTCCCGCCTCGCGATACCTTTGGCTGGTGATAATCAAATAGCCCTCCGAGGTGATGCGGCGGCGGTATTGCTCAACGAAGCGGGCCTTCACCGACGGGGGGACACTCGGGCTTTCGACGACGTTCCATCGCAGCGTGGCCTTCGAGGCGACCTTATTGACGTTCTGGCCGCCGGGTCCCGAGCTCCGAACGAACGTGAACTGGAACTCCCGCAGCGGGATCTTCCAGCGCGAATTGACGATCAACGCGGAGGTCACGACGTGCCGCCCACCAGTTCCCGGTACGCCTGTTTCGCGTGCTCCAGAAGGGCGTCGTAGTCGAGTGTCTCGATCTCTTCGCCCAGGAGTTCCACGTCGTAGAAGCCGTCGTAGCCGGCGGCGGTGAAGGCCCGCACGATCTCAGCCAGCGGGACGATGCCCTCGCCGAGGCGGCAACGGTTCTGTTCGCCGTTCGGAGGCTGCCCGGCGTCGCCGAGCTGCACCAGGGCCACGTGGGGGGCCAACTCGGCGATCTGCCCGACCACGTCGTCGGCCAGGCCGAGATGGTACGTGTCGAAGACCAGCTTGACCTGCCCGCTGCCCACGCTTTCGATCAAATCGACCACCTGCCGGGCGTCGGTCAGAAACGTGAACTCGGCCGCGCAGCCCGGGTGCATGGGCTCGATCGCCAGAAATACGCCCAGCTCGGCGGCCAACGGGGCCAACTCCTTCAGCGCGTCCTTGATCAGGCGCCGGGCGTGATTGAACGTATGCCCGGCCCGCGCGCCGCTGTAGACCACGAGCGTGTCGGTGCCCAAAGCGCGGGCGGTGCGCAGGGCCTGGCAGGCGTCGTCGACGCTCGCTCGAAACGAGCGCCCGTCGCTACCGGTAAACCCCCCAGCCCAAAACAAGTGGGAGACGGCCAGGCCGCTCGCGGAGAGCAGCTCGACGGCTCGGGACTCCCCGCAATCGGAGAGCTTCTGCCGCCAGACGCCGATGGCGGGGACGCCGGCCGCGCCATAGCGGGCCACGTCCTCTTCGAATGACCAGCGAAAGGTCGTGGTCTCGTTGACAGAGAGATGTGCCATCCGTGCTCGCTCCTTCGTGGGAATGTCCCCATAAGATGGGGGTGTCCAGTCCCGCTGAACCCCATGCTGGTAGTATGCCGAATTCCCGCCAGGATGTAAAGCGCCTCCGTTGCGGGCGCAAAGACAGGATGCCTACCGGCTATATCCTGACTGCGGACGCCGAACGACGCGGCCGACCTCGATGCCGCTCGAGTGCGGCCTGCCTTGCACGAGAATCTCGGCAAGCAAGATCCGAAGCCCTTCGCCGGAAACTCATCGCGATCCACTTGCCGCCTTGTTGGCCCGGATCGCGGTTCACGACGAAGTGCCCGGAGGTCCGCTTCCCGCCCATCAGGAGTAGGTTGTCTAACCCTGGCCTGATTTGTGTACTCGTTCAATTCCACCTGATTCGGGGGTCTATGCTTTGCGTTGTCCGACGAATTAGAATGGACGATTGAACAAGCCGCTTGCCGGGACCGGTGGTCGTGGAACGGCTTGACGGCCCGCCGTCCCCATCTGCAAGCCTCTTGATTCCCCCGAGTTGTTTCTGCCATGAGTGTCGTCGTTCCGCGTTATCTTGCCCCGTTTCATCCGAAGAAGGTCCCGCACTTCTTCACCGACGTGTTGATCGTTGGCGGTGGCCTGGCGGGATTGCGCGCGGCCCTGGAGGTCGCGCCGGGGCTATCGGCGCTGGTGATCTCGAAGGCCGCCCTCGATCAGTCGAACAGCGCGTATGCCCAGGGCGGCGTGGCGGTCGTTCTCGACCCCGACGATTCGTTCGACGCCCACGTCGCCGACACGCTCGAGGCGGGCGGGCCGCTGTGCGACCGCGAGATCGTCGAGTACGTGGTCCGCAACGGCCCGAACCGCGTTCGGGAACTCGCCGCGTGGGGCACCACCTTCGACCGCGACGGCGACGAATTCGCGCTGTCGCGCGAGGGAGGCCACGGCCACAACCGCATCGTCCACGCCCTGGGCGACTCGACCGGCCGGGAGATCATCCGAGCCATGATCGAGCGGGTTCGCGCCCGAGCCAACATCGACGTGTGGGAGAATACGTTCGGTCTCGACCTGCTTACCCACGAAGGAAGCTGTCGGGGCGCGCTGGTCTGGAACGGCCAGCACGGCAAAACCCTGGTCTGGGCCAAGCAGACGATCCTCGCCTCGGGCGGCGTGGGGCAGATCTATCGCGAGACGACCAACCCCGACGTGGCCACCGGCGACGGCCTGGGCATGGCCTACCGCGCCAATGCCGAGTTGCGCGACCTCGAGTTCGTGCAGTTCCATCCCACGGTGCTCTACATCGCCGGCAGCAGCCGCGACCTGATCACCGAGGCCATGCGGGGCGAAGGGGCCTATCTGGTCGATCGCGACGGGCACCGGTTCATGCTCGATTACGATCCCCGGGGCGAGCTGGCGCCCCGCGACGTGGTGAGCCGGTCGATCGTCAGCCAGATGGAAAAGACCCGCCACCCGAACGTCTTTCTCGATTTGACCCATCTCGACGCCGAGCGGGTGCGCGCCCGGTTCCCCGGCATTGCCGAAATCTGCGCGAAGTTCGACATCGACATCACGCGCGACCGCATTCCGGTCCGCCCGGGGGCCCACTACATGATGGGCGGCCTGACGGTCGACCCCGACGGCCGCACGACTCTGCCCGGGTTGCTCGCGGCCGGCGAGGTCACCGCGAGCGGCCTTCACGGGGCGAATCGGCTGGCCTCGAACAGCCTGCTCGAGGCCCTGGTGTACGGGGCGGCCGCCGGACGAGTCGCGTCGCAAGAGGCGGCGAAGCTGGACGACCGTTTCCGCGCCCTCCCCCTCGAAAACCCCCCGGTCAAGCTCAACAGCGAGCTGCTCGATTTGACCGACATCCGCAACTCGCTGAAGAGCCTCATGTGGCGCCACGTCGGCGTGCGCCGCCACGCCGACGGCCTGCGCGAGTCGCTCGACAACATCGAGCACTGGTGCCGCTACGTGCTGCCCCTGCAATTCTCGCACCCGGGCGGCTGGGAGCTGCAGAACATGCTGTGCACCGCCTGGCTGATGATCCGGGCGGCTCTCCAGCGCGACGAGACCCGCGGCTGCCACGTGCGCGTCGACTTCCCCGAGCAAGACGACCAGCGATGGCTTCGGCACGCGACCTTCTGCCGCGCCCGCGAAACCGAGGCCGCCGTCGCCTGACCCGGCGCCCGCCGAGCCGCGATCACTCGAGCCGGCCGACCGGCTCGCTTCGGATGGGGCGAAACCGGGCCGGATCGAGAAAGCAGTCCAGGATGCGACCGGCCCCGCGAAGCGGTTCGAGCGGTCCGGGCCGGGGCGAAGCGAGAGCCTTCCGATAGGCGTCGACCAGCCTGCAACCGATGGCGCCCGGCGAGTAGTGCTCGGCGATCGCGCGGCGGTTTTGCGCGATCAACGCGCGATCGGCCTCCCGCCCGGCGCCGAGCGACCGTTCGAGCTCGAGATTGCACTCGAACAGGCGCTGCCGCTGCGCACGACGGCGCCGCGCTTGCGCGATGACGGCCGCCTGCAGCGGCTCGTCGAGGTCGGCGAAGTCGACCGTTCCGTCGCGGGTCTTGGCGTCGAGAACGTCGTGCAGACTCGTGTCGCCCGGCCGATCGTAGGCTTCGAGCGTCCGCCGATAGGCATCGGAGAACATGCGGGCGAACGCCTCGGCCCCCACCCAATCGAGAGGAACGCGCAGCCGCGGCTCGAGCCGATCGAGACCGACGCCGGCCCGGGTGAAGTCGCGGGTGATTTCGGGCAGGTCGCGCCCGACCAGCACGCGATCGGCCAGCCAAGCCTCGAGGAAAACCATGCCGAACCCCTCGGCCACGCTCGTGGTGGCGATCGCGTCGCTGGCCGCCAGGTTCTCGGCGAACCCCAGCGCGCCGGGGGCCCCCGTCTCGAAGCGACAGGGCAGCTCCCAGGCGGCGGCCCGGTCTTTCCACGCCTCGTATATCGGCTTCTCCGCCGGATTCAACGGAGGCAGGGTCAGGCCCACCACGGTTCCCGAAGGCGCCAGCGCCGAATACAAGAGGGCCTCGCCCACGTTCTTACGGCGAATGC
>Ga0334899_1001696_pt1 | contig 20074 bp, 19 predicted proteins | sample GraSluR3_MG_FD_207219 | JGI IMG/M metagenome (GOLD analysis project Ga0334899, IMG submission 207219) | Sludge microbial communities from methane-producing bioreactor in Wageningen University, Netherlands - Granular Sludge_8_08-R3 | ecosystem: Engineered > Bioreactor > Anaerobic > Unclassified ...
CACCTTTTTTTTTTTAAATGAATCAGGGATGATTTAGTATGCCTTATCTGGTCTGTATGAAATGTGGGGGTTATTATCAGCTTCAGGAGGGTGAATCTCCAGATGATTTCAGTGATAAGTGCCAATGTGGTGGAGATTTAAGATACATTGAATCCCTGGAAGAACTAAACCTGGAAGATTTTGATTCTGAGGATCTTGAAGATAATACAGAAGACTCTGATTTTGAAGGTTCTGAATATCCTGATGAAGGTTCTGGGTATTCTGATGAAGGTTCTGAATATCCTGATGAAAAATATCCTGAAGATCATGAACTCTATGAAGAGGATGATACCTACGGATTAACTAATGATGATAATGCTCCTGAAATGGTTGGAAAAACTAATAAAATAATTTTATCTGGTAACCTGTTTAGAATAAGTGCATTAATGGTAGTAATAGCAATAATAGTTATATCTGCATGTTTTATAACCTATAGAAATAGTAGTTATGCTGTTTTTGGTTTTAATGAATATGAGAAATACAGTGATGAAGAGATTGATTGTTTTCTGGAAAGTGCTTTCAGTCCGGATGATTATGGTAATAATTACAATAATGTGGGTAAATGGAATATTAACGTGGTTAGAATCAAAGTTATAGGTTCACCCACTGATGAAGATATGAACACACTCAACCAGGCTATTGATGATATTAACAATAATGTTAAAAATATACATCTTGAAATAGATGATAGAAACCAGATGGAAGCAGATATGGAAGTATACTTCATCCCTCATTCTGAATTTAGCCAGTATTCTGTTGATCCATTAGAAGCTGATGGATTTACCATGTGGAGGGTGAGCACCAGTGATATCTATGGAGGTAACTCTGCAGGGGAAATTTTCAAAGCCAGAGTCTTTATAGGAACTGACCAGAAGAGTCAGGAACGACGTTCCCATGTTATAGTGCATGAACTGGCCCATGCTCTTGGCCTGCACCATAATCAGAACCAGAACAGTGTATTATGTAAGTATGGTCCCGACCTCACTGAATACACAGATCTGGATAAAACCATGATGCGAATGCTTTACCGTGAAGATATACTGCCTTATATGTCCAGAAATGAGGTGGAAACCATTATAAATAATTCCGGAGAGAACTTTTTTTAATTTTAATAAAAGTAATTAAAAACTAATAAAATTTAGGATGAAACCATTTTGTAATAATTTCATTTTGGATGAAGCGTTTTAGGATGAAACCATTTTGTAATGAGGTCCTTTTGGGATGAAAGTGTTGGATGAGACCAGCATAGTTTAGAATCAAACCAGTAAAACCTAATTAAATCACAGAAACAGTACCCTTTTAAGTTCTTTTAAATTTTTACTGATAAATGCCTCTGATTTAGGATCAGCTAATATTTTAAGCTGTTTTTGTCCTGTCTCTAGATAAACTTTCTTTAATATGTTTTGAAGTTCAAAAACAGGCATTTCCAGAACTTTTTCCACCTTAACCCTTTCTTCCTCTTTTAATTGACTTTCATGTTCTTTTATTTGGGATTCGAATGATTTAACCACATTCATATTGCTTTTTATTGCCATTTTCAGCATGAGGGGAGGTACACGGGTAAAAAAATCTATCATATCTATAACATCTTTTTCAGTTATTTCCACTTCTTCTTTTGATTCCATAGAATAGATCTCCTCAATTTAAGATAAAATTAACAAGTATGTTCCTATTTAAAACAATTTTTGCTTTTTTTTAAACTTCATACTATCCCCCTAAGATTTGGAAAAATTTTAGGTGATATAATTTTTGTTTGACCGAGTCCTTAAGGTTGCAGATGAGGTATGTAAAATAGAAATCTTGGTATAGGAGATAGGCATATAAATATTTTGTAACTAATAAAAATTTTATTTTGATCAAATATTGGATTTTGAAAATAAATAATTTGGATAGAGTTTAAATAAAATTATTAAGGGCATATTTACAAAGTTCAGGAGATTGGATTATTATGATCATGGAAGAAACTCTAAAAAAAGTACGTGATTGTGTTTGGGAAGTTCCAGGTAATTATAAAAAGGAAATGAAGGTACCTGGTCGAATATATCTGGATGAAGAGGCATTAAAAACATTGGAGAAAGGTGCAGTGGATCAGGTGGCTAATGTGGCCTGCCTACCAGGGATACAGAAATTCTCCATTGGACTTCCAGATATCCACTTTGGTTATGGGTTCAGTATAGGGGGAGTAGGAGCTTTCAGTAGCCGAACAGGAGTTATCAGCCCAGGAGGCGTGGGTTTTGATATAAACTGTGGAGTAAGACTTCTACGCACTAATCTCACCCTGGAAGATGTCCAACCCAAAATAAAAGAATTGGTGGATGTCATGTTCCGTAACGTGCCCTCTGGGGTGGGGAGTAAAGGAAAAATCCGACTCCGTGATGGTGAAATAGACGAGGTCCTGGATAATGGTGCACGATGGGCAGTTGAAAATGGTTACGGCTGGGAAGAAGACATGGAGTATCTGGAAGAAAATGGGTGCATGGCTGATGCTGACTCTGCCCGGGTGAGTGACAAGGCCAAAAAAAGAGGAATTCCCCAGCTGGGTAGTCTGGGTTCAGGTAATCATTTCCTGGAAATTCAGAAGATGGATGAAATATTTGATGCTGATGCAGCTAAAGCCTTTGGACTGGAAGAGGGTCAGATAACAGTACTTATCCATTCTGGAAGTAGAGGGTGTGGACATCAGGTTTGCAGTGATTACTTGCGTATCATGGATAAGGCAGCTAAAACGTATGGGATCACCCTTCCTGACAGACAACTGGCCTGTGCACCAGTTGAATCTGAGGAAGCTCAGGATTATTTCGCAGCCATGGCAGCAGCTGCCAATTATGCCTGGACCAACAGGCAGATGATAGTTCATTGGGTAAGAGAATCCTTTGAACAGGTTTTCCATGCCGATGCTGAAGATATGAATATGGGAATTGTCTATGATGTGGCTCATAACATTGCCAAAAAGGAAATCCACACCATCAAAGGAAAAGACACTGAACTATACGTCCACCGTAAAGGAGCTACCCGAGCATTTGGACCAGGTAGGGAGGAATTACCTGCAAATTACCGGAAAGTAGGCCAACCTGTACTGATCCCTGGAACCATGGGTACTTCTTCTTATATTCTGCATGGTACAGAAACTGCCATGGAAGAAACATTCGGATCAACTGCTCATGGAGCAGGAAGACAGATGAGCAGGGCAGGGGCCAAGCGAACCTATCGTGGTGAAGAGGTCTTGAAGATCCTGGAGGATAGGGGAATCTATGTGAGGGCTAATTCCATGCCAGTAGTGGCAGAGGAAGCACCTGGAGCATACAAGGATGTTGATCAGGTAGTTCAAACCGCCCATAAAGCCGGTATTTCACGCTTAGTGGGTAGAATGTTACCATTAGGAGTTGCCAAGGGATAAAAAACATTTTAATCTATTTTGTTGGAATTAGAATTTAAACTAGGTTTGAATTCTTGAAAATATGTTTAAAAATAAGAATGGATAAGAAATCTTTTTAAAGGAGAAATGAAGGTATGATGGGAATAATCGGAGGCACAGGAGTATACCAGATAGTTGAAATGGGAGATTTAAAGGAAAAAAAGGTTTTGAACACGCCTTTTGGAGAATCCCCTCCAATTTCCATTTTCATGCTTGAAGATCAGGAAGTTGCCTTTTTACCCCGTCATAAAGAGGGACATGATCATCCACCGCATATGATTAACTACCGGGCTAATGTCTATGCCCTTAAAATGTTAGGTGCGGAAAGAATTATTGCAACCAACGCTGTAGGATCATTAGATGAATCTTTAAAGCCAGGTGAATTCTTAATACCTGATGATTTCCTGGATTTCACAAGAACTCGACCATTTACCTTTTATGATGACCGTGCAGTTCATGTGGATGTCACCCAGCCGTACTGTCCTCAGATAAGGGAAACCATAATATCCAGTGGAGAAAAAGTAGATGGTACAGTAGTTGAAAATGGAGTCTATGTATGTACTGAAGGGCCTCGATTTGAAACTCCGGCGGAGATCCATATGTACCGTCAGATGGGTGGATCCGTGGTGGGAATGACAGGTCTTCCGGAAGTTGTGCTGGCCAGGGAACTTGAAATGTGTTATGCTACTATATGTATGGTTTCCAACTATGCTGCATCAGTATCACCAGAAAAGGTAACCATTGATGAGGTATTTGAGGTTGTGGAGGAGAAGAAGAAGGAACTCATTCATCTTATGTATAATTCCATAGTAAACATCCCTGAAGGAAGGGATTGTCCCTGCAGTTTTGCACTGGAAGGTGCAGAGATAGATTAAATATGGATTAATTTAGGAAAATTTAGGTGTGTTCACCAATCATTAAAGGCTTAAATTACCTTTTTAATAGTTAAGTTGTTTTAGAAATATTATGGAAAAGATAATAGGAAAGCATTTAAATTGGAAAGTATAAAATAATTTTTATATAGGTCCTGATTAATCCAATTTTTATCATCCTTTTTCACAGCTCTCTTAATGTAAGGGCTTTTATATGGATAACCTAATATTAAAGGAGAGATTAGGTTGAATTACGATCAAAAAGAAATTCTTAAACTAAAAAAAGATAAAAATGCTATAATACTGGCTCATAATTATCAACCAGCAGAGATACAGGTAGTTGCCGACTTTTTAGGTGATTCCCTTGAATTATGTATTAAGGCTTCCCAGATAGAAAATGCTGATCTGGTTGTTTTTTGTGGAGTGGACTTCATGGCGGAAACTGCTGCCATTTTAAACCCTTCCAAAAAGATACTGATTCCAGATCCTCAGGCAGAATGTCCTATGGCTCACATGCTCCCTGCAGAGGAAGTACGTAAATTCAAGGAAATATATCCTCAGGCTGCTGTGGTGCTTTATGTTAACACCTTGGCTGAGGCTAAAGCTGAGGCAGATATACTCTGCACCTCAGCTAATGCAGTACAGGTAGTGGAAAGCCTGGAAGAGGATCAGGTACTCTTCGGTCCGGATATGAATCTAGCAGGTTATGTGCAGAAACATACAGATAAGGAAGTAATCCCCATCCCGGAAGTGGGGTACTGTTATGTGCATAAAATGTTTAATCAGGAGGACGTTACTTTTTCCAGAAAGAACTATCCAGATGCAGAGATACTGGTCCATCCTGAGTGTGATATTGAGGTACAGGAATTAGCCGATCAGGTGCTCAGCACAGGTGGAATGATGCGTCATGTGGCTGAATCATCGAAGAAAAATTTCCTCATTGGCACTGAAGTAGATATGGTAACCCGTTTACGCAGGGAAAACCCAGATAAACTTATTTATCCCTTGCTGGATAAGGCTATTTGTGAAGACATGAAGTTACACACTCTAAAGAAAGTGAAAGAATCTTTGATAGAGGAAAAATTCCTCCTTAAGGTTCCAGAAGAGATAGCTGATCAGGCACGAAGTGCTGTGGAGCGAATGCTGGAAGTAAGCCAGTAATTTAAGTTAATTAAAAATTATATTTAATTGGGTGATATGTATTGAAAATAGATAAATTAGGATTATCTGGAGTTATTCTGATCTTTTTAGGTCTCCTGATCTATGCCACCTCTGCTCTGGATCAGATGGTGATGATGATCACCTGGCCCATATTATCTGGTTCATCTGAGGGTAAAGCTGTTCTTCTAGTGGTGTTAACAGGCAGTTTTCTCCTTTTCAACTGGTTAATTAACACTACCAAATTTTTATCACCTTTAAAAGAGAAAATCTCCAGTTACAGTCCTGATGGTAAGAACTTCCTTAAATGGACCATTTTGGTCATATTAATAACTTTCCTGGTGGGTTTTTTAATTGAATTATCAATCAGATACAGGTATGGAGTGTCTCCATTCACCATCTTCATATCCTTAAACCCTAACCCCACTACCACCAGCCCCATACACAGTCATGTGTTTAAATCTGTTTTCGGATACCTGGCAGATAGTATGGGTGGATTGGTCCCCAGTCACATTCACACTGGAGGCAGTCTCTATCATGAAGTGGTTCCCTGGGCATATTTCATCTTAATCACACTTCCCCTAGCCTATTTCATGGGTCTGTTCTCTTTAGATAATAGGAGAGATTTCCACAAAATACTAATGGCCTTTGGATTAACCTTATGTCTTATAGGAATGATTGATGGAGGGATCTTCAGCCAACCGGCTGTGCTTGGATTAGGGCTCCTGTTTCTCCTTTACTTGGTCAAAGTACCCTTTCAGTTCCGTCAATTAATCCTCCCATTTGTCCTGGCATGTTTAGTGATTTTTACAGGATTGGGATTGGAACTGGCTGGGAACAACAGCTCTTACCATGAGATACACGTTATCAACCAGTCTGCACCAGTTGATCTCAGCAATTTCCAGGTTATAAACACAGAAACTCAGGAAAACATGACCATAGTCAGGATCAACACTACCGGAAGTGATAAAAATACTTTAGAAACCCTTTTCAAGGTATATGAGGGTAAGGCGGATAGTTTTTTCATGACCTGGAACCTGTTTTCATACTTTTAATCAAAAATTGTTTAATAATAGAGGAATGGGGTAATTCTTAGATCAATACTTTCTTAATAAATAAAAAATAATGTAAAAAGGATCAATCTAGAAAAAAGATCTGGAAACATTAAAATATTAACCAGTAAATATAAGACGAGAAAAATGAAGCTTTCAATTATAATACCTACTTTTAACGAGGAAAAGTATCTTCCTGCTCTACTGGAGAGTATAAAAAGGCAGGATTTTGATGATTATGAGGTTATAGTGGCCGATGCAGGTTCCCAGGATCGCACCAGAGAAATCGCCCAGGAATGGGGATGTAAAGTTGTGGATGGTGGGATGCCTGCTGTGGGACGCAATCATGGAACTGAGAAAGCCAGGGGAGATTACCTGTTATTTTTGGATTCAGATGTAATTCTCACCAGGGATTACCTTGAATCATGTGTCTATGAATTCCAGAAAAGGGAACTGGGAATAGCTATCACCCAGATCACACCGCTTAGTGACACTTTTTTAGACAAAGTAACTCATGACTTTGCCAATTTCTTCATGAAACGGGTGGAAAACATTAAACCTCATGGAGCCGGATGTTATGGGATAATCACCACCAAAAAATTGCACAAGGAAGTGGGGGGATTTGATGAAGACCTGGACTTTGGAGAAGACACAGATTACATTGAACGCATCGGTGCCATTAGCCAGTTCAGGGTTCTCAGAACTCCTAAACTTCTGGTTTCCACTCGTCGAGTTCAAGAGGAAGGTCTGCGTAATGTGGCCTTTAAGTATGCTAAAAGCACCTTCTACCAGTTCCGTGGCAGACAGATAACTGCCGAAGATCTGGATTACACTTTTGGACATCCCAATCAGAAGAGAATTCTATACTCGGTATGTGGAGAAGGAATGGGACATGCTATCCGGGCCAAAGTAGTGCTTAACCATTTAACCCAGAACAATGAAGTCCATATATTTGCCTCTGACCGGGCCTATGATTATCTGGTTAATCATTTTGATAATGTTTACGAAATTGGTGGATTTAACACAGTATATGAGGATAACACAGTTCAAAACACCAAAACTTTCATCAAAGGGATGAAAGATCTGCCCGGGGACCTGAAAAAAAGTTTAAGGTTGATGTACAGTGTGGCCAAGGCAGTGAAACCCCATATAATAATATCTGATTTTGAATTCTATTCCAACCTCCTATCTAAGATCATGCGCTTACCACTTATCAGCCTAGATAACATGCACGTCCTCACCCAGGCTGAATTAAATGTACCCCGCAACTACCGCACAGAACGGTTAGCTGCAGAAAGCGTGGTCCGATCATTTATCCAACTCCCCACCCGTTGCCTTATAACCAGCTATTTCTATCCACCCCTTAAAAATAAGAAAAAGTGCAAATACTTCCCCCCAGTCCTCCGTGATGAGATCATGAATCTAGAACCCTATAACGGGGAGCATGTTCTGGTTTACCAGACCAGTGACTCTAATCTAAAGATGCTGGAACTTTTAAAGAATTTTGATGATGAATTCATAGTGTACGGCTTCCATAAAGATAAAAAAGAAGGTAACCTTCTATTTAAGAAATTCAATGAAACAGAATTCTTTCAGGACCTTGCACATGCTAGGGCTGTGATATCAAATGGAGGGTTCACCCTTATCAGTGAAGCCCTGTATCTGGGAAAACCAGTTCTGAGCGTTCCAGTTAAAGGACAGTTTGAACAGATATTAAATGCCCTGTATCTGGATCGACTGGGTTATGGGGAATTCCATGAGGAACTGGACAGGGAGATTATTGAAAATTTCTTTGATAATCTAGATGAATACAGGTATAACATCCAGCATTATTTCGCACATGATAAAAATCAGGCTATCCTGGATGAATTGGACAGGATAATTGATAAATGCAAAGCCTAACTTTATAACTTTTTATTATAAACCTTAAAAGAGATCTGGATCACAGAAAAGATCATGAACGTTTATAAATTTGTGAATAATTTTCTTTTAATACTTCTCCCCTGCTCTCACCTTAAACTATTACCTTAAAAACTGGAGAAATAATGAACATGACTACTCGCAGTGGTATGGCTAACCTCCCCTTGCATGGGGGCCGAGCACCAAGATGGCTTTTTCAGCGTATGGTGAAACTGGCCGGAGCTGTTACCGAGACTATTTTATATGAATATGGGGCAACTGAGTTTATAAACAGAATTTCTGACCCTCACTGGTTCCAGGCATTTTCCTGTGTTCTGGGATTTGACTGGCACAGCTCAGGAACCACCACAACAACCTGTGGTGCTTTAAAAACTGCTATTAATCCTGAGGAACATGGTATCCTAGTTGCTGGAGGTAAAGGAAGGGCTTCCCGTCGAACACCACAGGAGATCCAGGATGTGGGGGAACTGTTTTCATTATCATCAACAAAACTAGATAACCTGGTTTATTCCAGTAAAATATCTGCAAAAATTGATAATTCCTGTATCCAGGATGGTTACCAACTGTATCACCATGTGTTTTTTTTAACTGAAAATGGAGAATGGGCAGTGGTGCAGCAGGGTATGAATGAAACAACCAGATACGCTCGCCGTTACCACTGGCTCTCTGATTCTATCACTAATTACATTAACGAACCCCATAAAGGTATCTGTTGTGACCAGCGAGAGAAGGAAAGTCTGAATATGACTTCTTATGAGAGTTATGATGCCAGACAAACCAGTCTGGATCTTATCCTAGATAATCCAGATCACTTAAAGAAGTACTTCCAGAAGAAACCCCGACTCGAAGTTAAGCAGGTTAATCTGGATGTATTCTGTCCAGAACTCACATTACCCAGCCACCACCCGGTTTTAGATACAGATCTATCTTCCCGGGAGTTTGAAGTTCTTAAAAAAGCCTGGGAACTGCAACCAGAAAGTTATGAGGAGTTAATTTCTTTAGAAGGAATGGGACCCAAGAAAATCCGTGCCCTGGCCCTGATTTCCGACCTGGTTTATGGTGATAAGCCCAGCTGGGAGGACCCAGTAAAGTACAGTTTCACCCATGGTGGAAAGGATGGATTCCCTTACCCTGTAGATAGGGAAGTATATGATCACTCCATCCAGACTTTAAAGGATTCACTTCAACAGGCACGTCTGGAGAAAAAAGACCGTTATCAAGCAATTAAACGTTTAGAAAACCTGGTAACTAATAATAATAGTTCTAATAACTGCTAATGATGGTTCTAATAACTGAATAGTTTTAATAATTAGACAGGAGAATAATCCTTTTTTTTTTATATGGAGTGGTGGTGTTTGTTTTCATATCCCCACATGTATTACTATTCTAAATTTGATTAGGCTATCTCTTTTTTTGGTGATCAGATCTGCATGAAGACCCTGATTGCAAGTGTAAAATGATCAAAATTAGTAAGAAATAACTTGGATACAACGGGTTTTGTAAAGTCAGTTAATGGTTTAGAATGTGTAGTAAGAGTATTAGATTAATTTATTTACATTTTCAGCAAATGAAAAGTCTAATTCAGTTAACCCGCCCCGATCATTGGTGGTTATCTCCACTGCTACCTTACCCCAGGACAGGTTGATTTCAGGGTGATGTTGCATTTCCTCAGCAATTAAACCTACTTTAACTGTAAATTCAAGAGCATATTTAAAGTCTGGAAATTCAAAAACAGCTACCAGGGAATGATCTTCAAGAACAGACCAGTTATCTAAGTGGGCTGCTTTTTGATTTATCTCATTTGGGCTTAAAAGTTCAAGTAAAATAATAACATCCCCCAAAAACCATTATTTATATTTCCCAGTGGACTTTAGTTGGGATAATCTGGGTTAAATTTTATAGAATACTCCTAATCTGAATAGAATACTATTTTTCACCCAGTTTAAAGCTGATTTTAATTATTATTTGTTGCCTCTCCAACTAATTTCATAAGTTCCCGGGCTTCCTGGAATTTTTTATCCATTTTAAGGGATTTTTTAATTAATTCCATAGATTTTTCATATTCTTTAAGATGATATAATCCTTTAGCTTTCATGTATAAGCCATATTTGTAAAAATCATCCTTTTTTGTGTATCTGCTTGTAAACAGGTCAAAGGTGTTTACAGCTTCCTGGTATTCCTCAAGTAACATGAGAACATAACCTCTATTGTACCAGGCCATGTTATCACCAGGTTCCAATTGAATAACTTCTTCAAAGCATTTAAGTGCATCCTGATATTTTTTAAGTTCCATAAGGGCTACTCCCTTATCATTCCAGGCTGAAACATAGTCTTTATCAATATTCAATGCACTATCAAAAAATTCAATGGATTTATCGACTTTTCCCTGGTTTAAAAATGAAATGGCTTGTTTATAGAACATTTCTGCTTCTTTACTGGCCATTAAATCACTCCTGTTTATGCTTATTTACTCCTTATAATTAGTAGTTTCACTAATTAAACATTGTTTTCTATTACCACCAAATCATACTATTAAAATTTTAATAAAAAGTAATACTTTATTATTTGTCTCCCTTCCAGACCCTATAATTGAAGTATAATAACATGATCTTTTTAGATCCTGTTGATTTATTTCATTCATTTTTTTAAAATCTGATGGGATTTTTTCCAACATAATCTTTGTAATGTATATAAGTACAATTTATTACGTGTCAGTACTATTCATTACAGTTATATCCATTACTGATAAATCAAGAGATTTCTTGAATAATATCCTCACATTTTTACAATCCATATAATTTGTATATACTGGCTTAAAATTATACAATCCCTATAATGGCTTAAAATTAGGCTGGTTAATTGGGAAGATTGTATTTTAAAAAGTTGACTGAAGATTTGGTTATATTTACAAAAAATTGATGATTAATGATGTTTAGGATGTGTGAGGATTCACCTATTTTTCAACCACTTCTCCTCATAACTTCTGATCCAGATAAGTTCTTTTAGGAGTAGGTCACCATGACCTTTAGGATTAATTTTAATCTCCTCTAACCTGTCTTCAGGTAAGTGATCCAGAAGTTGTTCCCAATCTTCAACATCAGTGTAGGCCTGTTTTTTAACCTGGTAAATATGATGCTCCAATGATTCCAGAACCAGATCCAGGTCATCATCATCCTCACAGAATGTAATATGTTGTTCTAGGATGGGAATAAGGGCCTCATAAACCTGTATTTGAGCGGTAAGATAAGCTTCATAGGGGTTATCATAACGGATGTAATCCACTTTTTTCGGACCATCACTTTCAGGAACATCACCACTCACCTGGTTAATTCTGGGAATAGAATCTTTTCTATCATCTTTTTTTGAGTGATAATAATGATAAAGCTCTTCTTTCAATAAAGGTCCTTTTTCTTCCAGAAATAACTTGTACTGGGTGAGTTTGTAGATTATACTGGTTCTTTCATCTTGATTTTTCGTTGTAAGACCTCCATTATAAGCTAGGTGAAATCACAACCGGTTACATGACACAACCAGTCACATAAAACTGTTATATAACATAACCAGTCACATAAAACTGTTATATAACATAACCAGTCACATAAAACTAGTTATATAACATAACCAGTCACATAAAACCAGTTACACAATATACTTATATTTTTATGTCTTTACGGTTTAATAAGAATTTCAACCCCCTCCTGGATGTGGGAAAGTGGGGAGTGTAGAAAAATTTTAATAACCCTGAGGGAAAATTGAAGTATGTGTACTATAATTAATTTAAGTTTTCAATAAAAATTCCCTGAAAATCTAATAAAAGTCAAGGAAAATTGCTTTTTTAGAAAATTCATGGGAATAAATGGGATTTACTTTAATTAAATTTAAATTTAATTAGATGCATTCCATTAAATAATCCTAATGGAGGAATAACATGTTACATGGAACTGAACTCTTGAAGAAGGGCTTCGCCAAGATGACCAAGGGCGGAGTGATCATGGATGTGGTTAACGCAGAACAGGCAAGTATAGCTGAAGAAGCAGGAGCTGTGTCAGTAATGGCCCTGGAAAAGGTCCCAGCAGATATAAGGGCATCTGGAGGTGTGGCCAGAATGGCAGATCCCAGTAAAGTTACTGAGATTATGGATGCAGTGAGCATTCCAGTAATGGCCAAGGTACGAATCGGTCACTTTGTGGAAGCACAGGTCCTGGAAGCACTGGGAGTGGATATGATCGATGAAAGTGAAGTACTCACCCCTGCCGATGAAAAATACCACATAGACAAAAAACAGTTCACCATACCCTTCGTATGCGGAGCAAGAAATTTGGGTGAAGCTCTACGCAGAATCGATGAGGGTGCTGCTATGATCAGGACCAAAGGAGAAGCAGGTACCGGTAACGTGGTGGAAGCAGTCCGACACATGCGCATGATCCAGGGAACCATCCGGGAACTTAAGGATAAAACAGAAGAAGAATTATGGAGTGTTGCCCGGGAAGAAGAAGCACAATTCTATCTGGTTAAAGAAACCCAGAAACAGGGAGGATTGCCTGTGGTGAACTTCGCTGCAGGAGGAGTGGCCACACCAGCCGACGCTGCCCTCATGATGCAACTGGGAGCAGACGGAGTATTTGTGGGAAGTGGAATATTCAAATCAGAAAACCCAGAAATAGTGGCCAAAGCCATTGCCGAAGCAACCGCCCACTATGAGGATGCTGAACTCATCGCTGAAGTGAGCAGGGACCTGGGTAAGGCCATGCCTGGTCTGGAAATAAGCCAGATACCAGAAGAAGAAAGACTGCAGGATAGAGGTTGGTAGAACATTTATAACTGATTTTTCTACCTTTTTATTAATTTTTTTATTCAACATTGAAGTTTAATATCCAAATAAAAAAAGTAAAGAGTTTAAGCAGTTAAACTTTTCATAATTATATATTTTTATGTGGGGTTATTTTTGTTTTATTTTTAGAATCTGCTTATTTAATAGCTTTGCAATAGGTTATGGATAAATATTAGGGATTAGGGAGCCCCACCAGCCCCTCCTAAATTTTCTCCGGTCGTAGCGTCGAGTTCTATCTCTCCCACTGTCTGTCCGTTTTTGTATAAAGGAACCACATATATTTGTTTTCCATTGTCAGTATTGAGTACGGGAGTTCCAGCAGTTACACCTGCTTCGTCGACGTATTGGAGGGCTATGGCCTTTGCTTCCTCAGGGGACTTTATGCTACTGCCAGTTGTGTTATTTTCTGTTTGATTTGAGATGTTTTGGGTATTATTTTGGGTGTTATTTTCATTGGTACATCCAGATACCACTACAATTAGAACCATTAAGGCCATCAGGGCCAGAGCTGATTTTTTAATCATTTTTATTTCCCCTAATTTTCAAGAATTTCACAGCTAACTAATACATCAGTTTATCTGTAATTGTCTATGGTTATTTGATCCTATAAAATTTATTTCAAAATCAAGGTGTAGAAACTAATAAATAGTTTGAAGATCAGTATGTTAGTTGTTTTATTGAATTTTGTAATAAAAAAAGAGGGTGATTTAATGGTTGAACTATATGAAAAAATGGTTCAAGAAGCAATGATGGCTCAAAAAGCCGATGTCAAAACCGTTAAAAATAAAAGGGGAACTTCATTCCACATCAAAGATACCAAGGCCTATCTGGATGTGGTGCAAAAAATGGAAGCAATCGATGAACAGTCAGAATCAGTAATCAATCTTCATGTAAATTCCGTGAAAGCCCACTACAATGCCCTGGACAGCCTAACAGATACCATAAGACCAGAAGACGATCCTTTTGTGGAACACTATCAAACTCCAGTGGTACTGGAAATCCTTGGTGATGAAGACCCTGAATTTGAAAAAAGCCTTTCAACATTCATTGAGGCCATAGGGAAAGCAGAGGCTCTTATTGGCAAAGAAGTAGTTCGCAGATATGGGGGGTTCTATGGACCTACCTGTGTGGTTGATTTTGCCCTGATGCCAGGTAGCACCAGTAACACTATAAATCGCATACTTAAAACTGTAGATATACCGGAAAAACACAAACAAGCTATTTTATCTGCTAAATCGTGGGGAATGAATACTTCATATGGTATTGGTGAAGTATTCGCCAACCAAATCGAAAATGGAGCCACAGTGGCCCAGGCAGTGGAGAAAGAAATAGAGCAAATCAAACACATCTACCAGAATCCAGTGGAGGCCCAGGCTGATCTCATGGACAATGTGGGACATACTTCCTTTGATGTCCGGAAATACATGTCACAGTACCGGGAAAAAATGGAAAGCACAGTAATCGCAGCTATGGATGATGGAGTGCATTATGGAAACATCCTCACAGTTCCAGCCTACTGTGTGGGTGACATATCGCACCATATCGCCCAATCCACCTTCAACATGTGCAAAGATGATGTTACCATGGCTATAATAGAGGCCACCACTGATGTGATGGATTCAACATTGAAACAGGCCCTACCCGATTTCAAAAGTGAATATGAAGTTCTTTCCCTGGCAACAGGATCCGCTGCATGTGCAGTGGAGTATATACTGGAACTGGATGGATTCAACGCACCAACAGTGGTAGATCTGTTAACCCAGAGATTCCACAATTATGTGCAACTGTATCCCACCCGGGGAGCAGCTGCAGAACTGCACAACAGTGACTTTATGGATATGATCTACCGTGGATGGGGCCACCTGGACCAGGCCCGTAAAGCTCGTAATGGTTCTGCAGGTAAATTAACACCAAAAGTGGCAGGATTCAAGGTTGATTTAGAACCAGTACACCAAAACGAGGTGATAATGAATCCACAGCGTTACACCTATCCTGCATGTGCCATCACAGTTCGATTCTCATCTCTTATGCGACTGGCTGATTATCCCTGTCTACTTACCAGTGAACCAGTAACCGCCACTCTAATGACCAACATCATAGCCCTGCACAAGGAAAGTCCAGCCTCCCCAGCACGAACCTGCAAAAACTGCGCAGCAGCATCACTGGTTGACTTCCGACACAACCACTGCCAATGGAAAGAAGCAGTATAACCAGAAAAAAGCATTATACTAGAAGAAGCAGTTAACCATTTCAGGTTACTGTTTGCATGTGAGGGAATTGTTCAGACATTAGTCTACCACTGAACATTCTCCTTTTTTAATAATTCACTAAACATTAAATTTCTAGGGGGTATAAGAAATGAAATGTTATATTTGTGCAGAAGAAGGCAAATCCACCGATGCAGTTGCCATCTGTATAGTTTGTGGAATGGGATTATGCATGGATCACGCCATCCGACAGGAAACAGAGATATGGAGTGGAGGATATCCTTTCCCTGCAGAAAAACTTAAAGAAACCCTGCCCAGAATACTGTGTAAATACTGTAACCAGGCCCTTAAAAAAGGATCTCCTAAAGGAGGATAATTAAAAATGGTTTCTTTAATGAAAAGATCGGTGGCTGAACTTATTGGAACCTTCATTCTGGTTTTTTTCGGTACTGGTGCGGCAATCATCACCCTGATGATAAGTTCAGGTCAAACACCTCCCAACTCATTTAACATTGGTATAGGGGCACTGGGAGGTCTTGGTGATTGGCTGGCAATTGGGTTGGCCTTTGGATTAGCCATAACTGCATGTATATATGCATTTGGAAGAATATCGGGTTGTCATATAAATCCAGCAGTGACCATAGCCTTATGGGCCGTGAAGAAATTCCCTTCCCATGATGTTGCACCATACCTTGTTGCCCAGATAGTTGGGGCAAGCCTGGCCAGTTTCACACTGGCAGGTATCATTGGAATGGGAGCAGTGACTACTGGTGGTCTGGGTGCCACCGCACCCTTTGAAGGTATTGGTTACCTGCAGGCTATCCTGGCAGAGGCTATTGGAACCTTCCTTTTAATGCTGGCCATAATGGGAGTGGCTGTGGACAGAGAAGCTCCGCCTGGTTTTGCAGGTTTGATCATTGGTTTAACAGTGGCAGGAGTAATAACCACTCTAGGAAACATCACAGGCTCATCTTTAAACCCTGCCAGGACTTTCGGACCATATCTGGGAGATCTGGTATTGGGAGGTTCTAACCTATGGATCTATTTCCCTATTTATTTAATAGGCCCCATAGTCGGAGCAGTTCTAGCTGCATTTGTCTACAATTACCTTTCAAATGAGGCAGGATAACTTCCTACTTTTTTTTAATTTTTCTTTTTTGGTGTAAATATACAAAGGTTAACAGGTTCCTGAATTGCCAAGTTCATTTAACTTTTTGCCGGTGTGGGCATAGAAAGGTGGTTCTACCACTAACTTTTATAACCTCTAAACTCCCTCCTTCAGGACACCTCCCTCCAAGGTATCGATGAGGAAGTAAATATGATTTGGGAAAAGATTCTGGGTTATCATGGTATTTTATGGCTTTTTCTAGTACTTTTTTCATATTTTTGAAAAGATCCTCCCAATCTGATACATTTAACTGGTCGGCATGGGTTAAAGGATGAACCCTGCTTTGATAAAGGATTTCATCTGCATAAAGATTACCAATACCTGCTATAATATTCTGGTTCATTAAAAGTGGTTTTATCATACCTTTTCTTCCTTTAAATATCTCCTGAAAATCTTCAAAATCAATTTTTAAGGCATCAGGACCTAATTTCTTCTGTTTTATGAATTCATCTGGATCAGAGGTTAAGCCCAGTTTCCCAAATTTACGAGCATCATCAAAGGCCAGGAAATCACCACCTGAAAACTCAATTAGCAAGCGGGGATGTTTGGAACTTCTAGAACTGTAAAGTAGTTGATGGTGTTTATGTTTATTTTCAGAAATGTAATCTAGGAATCCAGTCATTCCAAAGTGTATTATTAAAAATAAACCATTATCCAGTTTTCCGAAAAGGTATTTCCCATAGCGTTGGCTATCGATGAATTCGTGCTTTTTTAAAGCTTTTTTCATCTTGTTACTTTCTGTGTCCACTAGAATCTCTGGACTTAGCACTTTCACATCTACTATTTGCTGGTGGAGGGAAGTTTTATCAAAGTATTGTTTGAAGACCTCCACACTGGGTAATTCAGGCATTTTATTCACGGTAATTGTTTATAGCAAATATTAAAACTATCACAAAATTCATTTAAATGATCATTTACACTTTTCTAATAATTTTGTGCAGTTATATGTGTATTAAATAAAATAAGAAAATATTTATTTTTTTAGTCTTCGAAGCTTTTTATTGATTTAAAAATTTTTCATGCTTTTTTAATGCATTTGCAGTGGCTTTTTCAATGTCTTCTTCGACATTGGTGGATATATCTCCATGACCAGGAAGTAATAGGTCTATTTTCAGGGTATTGAGTCGGGCTAGGGAGTTTATGTATTCACCGTAGCTACCTGAGCTTGATATGTTAGATATAGTGCCTTGAGCAAATACCGTGTCACCAGAAATTAATATTCTTTTACGGGGTTCATAGATACATAATGATCCAGAAGTATGTCCCGGAGTGTGAAATATCTTTAAAAACCAGTTTCCCAGATTAATAACATTCATATTCTCTAACCACATGTGCACATGATATCCATGAGGATCATGTCCATGTGCCCGGCAACGCAGAACTTCATCATCAGCTGACATTATTTTAGTGGCTGCGTAGCGGTGAGTTATAATTGGCAATTTTTTCTGCAGATAAATGTTGGCTCCAAAGTGATCCACATGTTCATGGGTATTAATAACCATATCCAATGAGTTCATGTCAATTCCTATATCCTGGATATCTTTTTTTAAGATTTCAAAGTTCTGATTTATCCCAGGATCGATAAGAACATTCATTTCATCCCCTGAGATAAGATATGACTGGCAACTGGGTTTGCCTGTTTTAATCAAATATAATTTTGGGATTATTTCTTGGTACATATTCTTATGCCTTTTTCATTTATCAATTATTTAATTAAAAAGAGAACTTATAAAAATGTTGATAGATTGTATTTAGTTTTAAAATTAGAAGAAAATTAGTAATCTTATAAAATTAATCTTAAAAAAAATAAAAAAAGAGAAAGGGGGATGAAGGTAGGATTGGGAGGGTAGTTAAACGGCTTTTTCTCCCCTTTCTCCTGTTCGGATACGAACAACGTCTTCTACGGGTGAGATGAATATTTTTCCATCTCCAATATCCCCGGTTTGCGCTGTTTCTACAATGGTTTTAATTACTTTCTCTAGATCCGCATCTTCTACCACAATTTCCAGACGGGTTTTGGGTAGCATATCTATTCGGTAATCACTTCCTCTGTAGCTTTCAGTTATTCCTAACTGTCTTCCACGACCTTTAACTTCAGTCACAGTTATTCCATGACATCCAGTTTCTTCAAGGGCATCTTTAACTTCATCCAGTTTATTGGGTCTGATTATAGCCACAATTTCTTTCATCATATCACCTCATGGCTCGTGTTATTAAATACGGTAACCGGTCTCCTCGTGTAGAGAAATGTCCAGTCCTTCGGTTTCTTCTTTGTCTTCCACGCGTAATCCCATGACAATATCAATGATTTTACCTATTATCAGGGTGACCACGAAGCTGTAAACAAATACTACAACCACTGCTATTATCTGGATCAGTAATTGTTCAGGGTTACCATAGAACAGGCCGGTTGCTTCATTGATGAATGGTGCGGCGAATAAACCTGTGGCCAGAGCACCCCATAAACCAGACATACCATGGACACCGAATACGTCCAGAGCATCGTCGTAGCCCAGTTTGGGTTTCAGGTAGCTTATGGAGAGGTATGAAACTACACTGGTCACTAGACCGATGATTATTGCACCTTGTACAGTCACGAAACCTGCTGCTGGTGTGATTGCGACTAATCCAGCCACTGCACCGGTTATTGCACCCAGGACAGTTGGTTTACCAGTTTTCAGGTAGTCGATTATGACCCATGAGATCATGGCTGCGGCAGTGGCGGTGTTAGTATTAATGAAAGCTTGACCAGCCAGTCCATCTGCAGCTAGGGCTGATCCTGCGTTGAATCCGAACCAACCGAACCATAGTAGGGCTGCACCAATAACGGAGTATCCCAGGTTGTGTGGTAATAATTTAACTTCTTTACGTTTACCTAAGAGCAATACCAAGGCCAAGGCAGCTACACCACAGTTGATGTGTACCACAGTACCTCCAGCAAAGTCCAGAGCACCTAATGCACTCAGGAATCCTCCACCCCATACCCAGTGGGCAATGGGTACATATACCAGGGATACCCAGGCAATAACGAATACCATCCATGAAGAGAACTTCATTCTTTCCACTACGGCTCCAGAGATCAGAGCTACAGTTATGGCGGCGAATGTCAACTGGAAAGCTATGAATACCGTTTCAGGTATGGTTCCAGATAGTTGGTCTACTCCTATTCCGCTGAACAATAGATTTGTAGGGTTTCCTATTATTCCGCCCAACATGTCTGCCCCGAATGCGAACTGATAACCATATAATACCCAGATGATGCTGGTAATGGCGAAAGCAATAAGGGACATGAACATGGTGTTTAATACATTTGCTTTCTTGGTGAGACCTCCATAGAAGAGTGCTACTCCAGGCACGGTCATTAACAGTACCAGTGCAGTGGACATGAGCATCCAGGCAGTGTCACCAGAGC
>Ga0334899_1001702_pt1 | contig 20020 bp, 20 predicted proteins | sample GraSluR3_MG_FD_207219 | JGI IMG/M metagenome (GOLD analysis project Ga0334899, IMG submission 207219) | Sludge microbial communities from methane-producing bioreactor in Wageningen University, Netherlands - Granular Sludge_8_08-R3 | ecosystem: Engineered > Bioreactor > Anaerobic > Unclassified ...
CAGGAGTACCTGAAGAAGCTTGAGGATGAGGACAACCTTGCTTCGCTGGAGCGTCTTTTCTCCTATCCGATTCCAACCTGCATATTCTGTGACGGTGGACGTCCCAGCCTCAGGTTCATAGAGATGGCGGAGCGCTCGGGTTGTTCGGTATTGCAGACCGGACTCGGTTCCGCCGACTTCTCCCGAGGCCTCATACAGATGCTCGATGAAATATTCGCCACCACTTTGACCATCCATGGAGTACTGGTCGAAGTCTATGGAATCGGTGTCTTGATCACCGGAGAAAGTGGTGTGGGTAAGAGCGAAACCGCCTTGGAATTGATCGAAAGGGGACATCGTCTCATAAGTGACGATACGGTGAAGTTGCGGAACATCAGCGATACCTATCTTATCGGAAGTGGAGAGAATCCCATGCTTGCACACCATATGGAGATCAGGGGAATAGGAATCTTGAACCTTGCCAACCTCTTCGGTGTAGGATCCATTAGGGACAAGAAGCAGGTACAACTGCTGGTGCATCTCGAAGAATGGGATTCCAACAAGAATTACGATAGGGTTGGAGAAGAGCTCTATGAAACCCTGTTGGGTATCGCGGTACCGAAACTCGAAATCCCGGTGAAACCTGGGAGGAATGTACCGATTATCATCGAAACTGCCGCAAGGAACGAACGATTGAAAAAGCTTGGGTACTATTCCGCGAAGGAATTTGACCAAAGTGTACTCAAGTGGCTGGAAAGCGAGTCGGCAAGGAATCTGTATTACAACAACGAGGAGACATTTTGACCATGGTCGTACGTGAAGTCGAGGTCCTCAACCGCGCGGGAATCCATGCCCGTCCAGCGGCATTGATCGTTAAGATCGCCAATAAGTTCTCATCCAATCTCTACATGGAGAAGGATCGGATGAAGATCAATGGAAAGTCGATCATGGGCATAATCACTCTTGGTGCCGCCTACAAATCACGATTGACCATTTCCACCGACGGACCAGATGAGGAGGAGGCGGCCGATGCGATCGAACAACTCTTCCTGAATAGGTTCGAAGAATAGGAGAATGATGTGAAGGAACTGACTGCACGACAAAACGAGGTGCTCGAATTCATCAAACAGTACATCGAGCACAACTCCTATGCCCCTGCGGTTCGGGACATCGCCAAACAATTCGAAATTACAGTGAAGGCAGCGCACGATCACTTGAAGGCTCTGGAGAGAAAAGGTGCCATCCATTCGGTGGAGGGCATCTCCCGTTCCACGGGCGTGGTGGGATTCAAGACCGCACCGACGGTTGAAACGATCGCTATTCCCGTGTTGGGAAATACCGCCGCCGGTGTTCCCATTCTCGCCGAGGAGAATAGGGAATACGAACTGCATGTACCAGCCAACATGGTTACCGGGAAAGGTCCCTACTTCGCACTCCATGTGGAGGGGGACAGCATGGTTGATGCGGGTATCCTCGATGGGGATCTTGCGATTATTAGACAATCGAATACGGCCAACAATGGGGAGATCGTGGTGGTGCGTGTTGGGGAAGAGAATATGGTGACCTTGAAGAAATACTATCTTACGAGCAATGCGATCGAATTGCGCCCCGCCAACTCGAAGTATGGATCGATTTTCTCCAAGGATGTTACTGTCTTGGGTCGACTCCATATGATCATCAGGGATTATGGGAACTGAACGGAAAAGGGTACACCTCCTCTTGGGTCCCGAAACAGGAGAGAAGGGAATCCATCTCAAGGCCATCCGCAAAGGATTGCGGGATGAGTTCGGTGCTGAACCGGAGCTACATCGTTTTTATCCTTTTGAGACCCTGAATGGAGAAATATTCACCGCTTTACACAACAACTCCCTCTTTTCCGACCATCGACTTGTGATTTTGAGTCAGGCGGAGGATCTACAGTCTGCCCAAATCAAGGAACTCGTGGACTATCTCAAGAATCCCAGTGACTCGGCCACATTGGTGATCATCAGTTCGACCAATTCGGTGTCCAACAAACTCTCTTCACTCATACCGAAGGAGCACACGAAGATATTCTGGGAGATGTTCGAGAACCGCAAGCCACAGTGGGTAAGGGATCTTTTCACGAGGGAAGGATTTGCCATCACCAGTGATGCGGTCGACCTGCTGCTGGAATTGGTGGAGAACACCACACAGGAATTGAGGGCCACCTCGCGTCAGTTGATGCAGTTCCTTGTGGGGGAAGAAAAGGACACCGTTACTGAAAGTGATGTGGAACGTTATATTGAACACACAAGGCAAGAAAGCGTTTTTTCACTTTTCGAACAGATGGCATGTGGTAGCTACAACCGTGTGCTCGATATCCTCCATACCCTAATCAGATCTGGAGAAGGAGATGCGGTACCCCTACTTTCTGGACTCCTGTGGCAATTCAGACGTTTGGTATCGCTCGAGGAACTGTTGGAGATGGGTACTGCTTGGGATATGGCGGTGAAAGAGGTGAAGGTGATGGGAAAACCCGCTCCGCTCAGAAGAAAGAAGGACCATTTGATCTATTCCGATGCGGCACAACGGTATCCCCTTGAAAGCTGCCGCTCGATCATTGCCCGTATCGGTGAATATGATATCATGACGAGGGAATACGGGACAGAACTGCAGCCGCTTCTACTGGAACAGTTGATTGGCATCATCATGATGGCACAAGGGGCTCGTCCATCCTCTTTGGAAATCCTCGAATTCGCTACAGATGCAAAGTTTTGAGGATCTTCTCTGCTACAGGCAAAGGAATCCTGCCCTGTGTCGCAATCTCTTGTGGTGATGACGACAGAAGCGCATCGAGTGTACCGAAAGTCTGCATGAGCCGCTTGCTCCTTGCAGGACCGACACCCGGAATCGACTCCAATAGAGTGAATGTGGCCTCCCTGGAACGCTGCTGTTGATTCAGTGAAGTGGCGAACCGGTGGGTTTCATCCCTCACCGCCTGCAGCACCTTCAATGCGGACGAGGACTCGGGCAATCTGAGTGGAGGTCGTTCGTCCGGAAAATGGATATCCTCATATTGCTCGGCCAGTCCCACCACCGGAAGATCGTCCAAGCCCAAGGTCGACAACGCATCCTTCGCGGCATGGACCTGTCCCGTACCACCATCTATCATGATAAGATCGGGCAGCGGGCGCTTCTCCTTCACTTGTCGGGTATACCGCCGGGTGACAGCTTCCCTGATCGCCCCGAAATCATCGATCCTCCCATCCAGACTCCTGATATTGAATCTGCGGTAATTCTTCCTGTCGGGATTGCCGTCTTCGAAGGTAATCAACGAGGCGACGGTATACTTGCCGGCAAGCTGTGCGATATCGAAACCCTCTATATGTTTGGGAGGATTATCCAAACCGAGCACCTCCATGAGTTCTTCAAGTGCCTCGGGGTTCTCCCTGCTCTTGAGCCGCTTCTCCACATCCCTTGCGGCATTTTCCACCGCCATCCGCAAGACACGATAATGTTTCCCTTCGGTGGGTATCGCAACAATCGTGGGTACATTGAGTTGTTGGGAGAAATAGGTTCCCACCAAAGAGACATCGATATCGTGGGAAACGAAGAGTTGCTGGGGAATATTGCCACCATCGCCATAGTACTGGGTAAGAAAGTTGAGCAATGTCTCGGTTTCGTCTCCAAAGGTTTCGGCTCGGTACAGGGCTTTGCCCATGAGCTTCCCATCCCTGATCTGCATGATGGATACGGTCGCCAAGTGCATCCTCATCTCACAAGCGGCATAATCGCGACTCTCAGTGGAGAAATCCTGTACCTGTTGTGCTTTGGTCACCGATTCCAATGCGATGAGCAAATCCCTCTTCTCGGCTGCAAGCTCGAATTTCCTCTCCTTGGCGGCCCCCATCATCTCTTCCTTCACTTGTCGGATAAGATCATCGTCCTTTCCCTGCAAAAATGCCCGCACCTTTTCAATATGACGTGCGTACTCCTCTTCGGTCACCAAGCCGGCGCATGGCCCACAGCACCTCCCGATATGGTAGTAGAGGCATGGACTGTAGCGCTTCCTTAGAGGAATTCCACATTTGCGCAAGGGAAACATCTTTTCAATCAGATCGAGGTATTGTGCCAGACTCTTCCCATCGGGATAGGGACCGTAGTACTCGGATCCGTCCCGAATGATGCGACGGGTCTTGAAGACCTTGGGGAAGGGCTCATTCGTGATGCGGATGAGGGGATAGCTCTTCCCGTCCTTGAGTGAGATGTTGTAGTGGGGGTTGTGTTTCTTAATGAGATTGTTTTCAAGCACCAGGGCTTCGTATTCATTGCCGGTGATGATGTACTCGATATTCGCAATCTTGCTTACGAGAAACGTGGTCTTCACATCCTTTCCACTCAGAAAGTAGGAAGTGACCCTGTTGCGGAGATCCTTCGCCTTCCCGACATAAATGATTTTTCCCGACGAGTCCTTCATCAGATACACACCGGGAAGATGAGGAAGTGCCTTGGCCTGTTCTTTGGGTGTACTTTCCATACTCGCAACAGCATAGCCTCCGATTGATGAAAATGCAACAATACCTTTACAATGGCCACATGGAAGCACTACAGGAACCGGTTTCACCACCACTATTGCCCTTGGCTTCGGCACTCAATCCAAGCGACAGGGAGTTTCTTGAATCGATGGCCGCAAAGCATAGGATAACTCATCAACAGATGCGAATACTCATCGAACAGGCAATCGATCTCTCAATCTGGAACCAAGGACCGATTGCTTCACTATGGGATGAAGACGCGGGATCGGGAAAACAAGGGAAGGCTCGGTTGAAGGCAATCATCGGTGATCTCATGGAAAAGATCTCCGTACTAAGAAGAGAACCCACCGAATACAGGGACTTTCATGCAAAACCTACCCTTTCTACAAAAATCACCCACGTCGAAACACTTCAAGACAACAAGTTGCTCGGCCGCTGCCCGTGCCCGGTTTCGGGTGAGAAGACCCGTTGCTGCAATCTCCTCACCCTTGATGCGGTGCAACAATGTGCGTTCGCCTGTTCCTATTGCTCCATACAGAGCTTCTATCATAAGAATGAGATCGTCTTCACTGGAAATCTCGCATCAAGGTTGGAACATTTGGAGTTACCCGAAGCTACATGGCATATTGGGACAGGACAATCCTCCGATTCCCTGATGTGGGGAAATGAACATGGAATCCTCGATGCACTTGCCGATTTCGCTCGTTCCCATCCATCCGTAGTGGTGGAGTTGAAGACCAAGTCGGGAAGGACCGATTGGATCCATACAGTAAAGTTTCCCAGAAATATGATTGCCACATGGTCACTCAACGCACCAACGATCATTGCAAAGGAGGAACACAAGAGTGCCTCGCTCGAGGCTCGGTTGGCTGCCGCAAGGAAAGCGGCCGATGCCGGAATCCTCGTGGGTTTCCACCTTCATCCGATGGTCCATTTCTCCGGTTGGCAACATGAATACCGAAAGGTGGTGGAAACCATCACGAACATGTTCGGAAAGGAAGAAGTGGTGATGGTCTCCTTTGGCACGTTGACATTCACCAAGGAAGTGTTGCGGCAACTGAGGCAGTCGGGTCGACCGAGTAGGATACTGCAAATGGAACTGGTCGAATCAGCTGGGAAATACTCCTATCCCGAAGAAGTGAAACGAAATCTCTTCTCCCATGCCTACAACTGTTTTCCAGTGGAGTGGAAAACCATGGGGGGACCGTTCTTCTACCTGTGCATGGAGCTTCCGCAATTGTGGGAACCCGTATTGGGTCGATCATATTCCGACAACGCTTCATTCGAAGCGGACATGAAGGCGCACTACTTGCGAAAAGTGGGTATCGACCTGATCGATGTTGACATTAGGTACACGAATGACGATAATTGACAATTGGATAGTTTTTGTAGAGAAAAAAGATGAAACGGAGACCGGACGCAACATTCGTGGAGGGATTGCCTCCATTCAAACGAATACTCCCATTTGCCATGCCGAAGCGATCGGATGCGGTCGTGTACCATCAATTCAATGTGAATCTCACCAATGGCATACAATTCATCAAGCAACTCAACCATGACGATCCAGGTGACCACAAGTACCGTGTGTTCGAACTGTTTCTCGCCGCATTGCTCAGGACCATCGCTACAAGGCCCCAGCTCAATCGTTTTATCATGAACTATGATTGTTGGCAGAGGAACGAGTTGTCTTTGAACTTCGTGGTGAAGGAGGATTATACCGACGAAGCTCCCGAACATACCTCCATCGTCTACTTTGAACCGGAGATGACGTTCCCCGAGATCGCATCGATCATCAACAATACGATTGAGGCTTCACGTAATGGAGGTGATGGAAACGACACCGATGCTGCGATCGAGTTTTTCCTCCACTTCCCAAAATGGTTGCTCCGGTTCATCGTATCCGTGATACGTTTCTTCGATGTGAAGGGATGGGCTCCCAAAGCATTGAGGGATGCGGATGGATTGCATGCTTCCGCATTCGTGGCCAATTTGGGAAGCATCAGTCTGATGGGAAGCCCCCATCACCACCTGTACGAATGGGGAACCACATCACTATTCCTCACCATGGGAATGTTGAAGCGAAAACGGGTCTATGATGAGGAAGGAGAAGTCTCCTACATCGATACCATGGAGATCGGAGTATCGGTAGACGAGCGGATTGCCGATGGATTCTATTTCATCCGATCGATTCAGGTCCTGCAGGAGTATCTGGACAATCCCGCACAACTCATGGAGAAGCCGGACTTATCCCAAGTGGAAACCATTCCCACAAACACACAAAAGCGAAAAAAGCGGAAAGCCAAGCGTAGGAAGAGATGGCGATTGCGTAAATCGGCCTAGAATTTTCACTTGAGCTTCTCGTCGAACAATTCCTTTTCCCTGCCTGAAAGGGGACAGGGTTTGCCGGAGAGCATGGCCTTCATCGCATCGATTTCGTTGGAGGAGAACACCTTTCCACCAAGCACATACCTTTCGAAGGCTTCGCACGCCATGGGACAGACCGCCTTCACCATCGCAAGGATCACCTCGGCATATGCGCGGATCTCGTACTGGGCGTGACTGTCGAGTCTAAGCTTCAGGAAATGAAACAGATTGTGCAGATCCATCTGCCAGTACCATTGGGTGTAGAGACTCAAGGGGAGATCGATACGGGCCAGCTCACGTGCGATACCGAGATCGAGCAATTCATGGTAGGTATCGAATGCACGACTTTGGTCTTCCTTCAAAAGATCGATAACCTTACGTTGCAAATCGGGATCGACGGGAGTGTCGGCACGACCCTGTTTGTTGTCTTCACTTTGCAGATTGATATGCTGCAAATCGGGAACATACGCTTCATCCGCCATAACGCTGTAACGGCCGGATATCTCATTCACACGGGCGGTCCTATGTCTGATCCACTGACGTGCGACAAAAATAGGCATCTTGATATGGAAGGTGAAATTCACCTGTTCGAATGGAGATGTGTGGTCATTGCGCATGAGATATGCAATGAGTCCCTTATCCTGACGAAAACTCTTGGTCCCCTCACCATACGAAACCCTGGCCGATTGGACTATCCTGGAGTCGGAACCCAGGTAATCGACCAGTCGGACGAAACCCTTGTCAAGAACAGGAAATTCCTTGTCGAGTATCGCTTCAGCTTCCGGAACCACACAATGCGCCATACACTCCTCCTTGGGAGCTTCCATCTTGCCATAAAATGGAGAACAGCTCAATCGTGGTCTGTCAGAGAATCCCCATTCTTCCCATCAGCACGGCCAAGCCCGCACTGCATGCCGTTTCGGTGCGAAGGACCCTGGTTCCCAACGAGTGGTGGCTGAACCCGGCGTTGTCGAAGACCAACCGTTCCCGTCCCGACCAACCTCTTTCAGGTCCTACGGCGAGCACGACAGGTGTTGCCGGACTCTGAAGCTGGGAAAGCGGTTCTCCTTCGGTGACATTGTCAAGCAACAACCGGGTCTGCCATTGATCTGGATTTCGACATGCGAGGTCGACCGAATCCACCATTGAAAACTGGGGAATTGCGGTTTTACCCGATTGCATGGCTCCATCGAGCAGGTATTTGCGATACTCTCCGGTTGACCACAACTTGGCCTCGGCATAGGAACGTTCGGCGGTATCGGCACCCACCACCATGATGGATCGGACTCCAAGACTCACCGCTTCCCTAAGGATCCTCTTCATGCAGATTGGTCGAACCTGTGCCACCAAAAGTGTAACGGGATACAATGGTTCGGACTTCCCCTTTTCTTCAAAGCGATAGCGAATCCCGTCGGTACCCATGGCGGTGATTGTGGCGATTCCCCACACTCCATTGACGACTCCCATGGTAAATGTATCGCCGGTAGCCAGGTGGAGCACTTTCCTTATATGTTGTCCCCTGAAATCATCGGTCGGGATACGGTTGGAAAGGGGCATCTGTTCGAAGAGAATGATATTCATGGATCGAGTATAGGTTGTTGCCAGCGCCGTGTAAACACAGTATCATTGGTCACACGCACATGGGGAGAAGGAGAGGGTGATGCCCAAGGTCAACATTTTCACAGCCGAACACCACGATCCGTGGTTCAATCTCGCGACAGAAGATTGGTTGTTCAAGACGTTTCCCGAAGATCATCATGTGCTGTTTCTGTGGAGGAACAAGCCTTGCATCGTGATAGGACGGTTCCAAAATCCATGGAACGAATGCAATCTGAAGGCGATGGAACGCGATGGGGTGGTGTTGGCAAGAAGGCAGAGCGGTGGCGGTGCGGTGTACCACGACTTGGGAAACACCAACTTCACCTTCATGTCTCCCAAGGGAACATACGACAAGGAGCGGAACTTTTCGATCATCAGCGAAGCCTTGGGAAGATTCGGCATCAATGCCGAACAATCGGGTAGAAACGACATTCTGGTCGAGGGAAAGAAGGTTTCCGGCAGTGCCTTTCGGATGACAGGACAAAGGGCGTTTCATCATGGTACCCTGCTGATCAATGCTGATATGGGAAAAATCCCCGTCTACTTGACTCCAGACAAACAGAAACTCCAGTCGAAGGGTGTAAGATCGGTCGCCAGCAGAGTGGCTAACCTCACCGAATTCAATGCAAGCCTTACCCACCAAGGACTCTGTGATGCACTTATCGACGTATTCCAGCATACCTACGGGGAATTCTCCACGGTGGAGGACCTCACTACAGAACGCCTCTCGAAGATCTCTTCACTCTATGAAACATACCGTCAGTATTCCGATTGGAAGTGGCGGTTCGGTACATCACCCCAATTCGCACACCGCATCAGTGCACGGTTCGACTGGGGAGGCATCACTCTCGACATCGATGTGAAGGAGGGAAGAATCGGACAGCTGAATGTGTTCAGTGATTCGCTTTCGGTCGAATTCATCGAGTTGGTGAAGCACGTGCTCCCAGGGGTAAGGTATTGTCCTTCCGAAATACGGGCGGCCCTCCTCCCAGAGGCGGGCGATATGGAGATGCAGATGAGATCGATGGCGGAAGATGTCGCCAATTTGCTGGAGAAGGAGATGGAATGAAGCTGATGTCGACACTCATCGTGGTGTTGCTGTGCTTAACCTCCCTGCCCTTGTTCGGAGGAGGGGTTCCCGATGTTGAACAACCATCACGACCTCCATTGGACCCTCAAAACACTTTTTCCATCGCATTGTTGGAATCCGACGATACGCTTTTCATCGACCCTATCAGGGCAACGGATGCCAACTCCCTTCTCATTATCGATGGATTGTTCGAGGGTTTGTACAGTCTCGACCCCAAGACCGCCCAACCGATTCCCGCATTGGCTCGCGATGTTGTGGTTTCTGAAGATGGAAAGACCTGGACCTTCCGGTTGAAGGAGAATCTCAGCTACTCGAATGGAGATCCCATCACCGCGGATTCGATCATCTCCTCCTGGATTCATCTATTGGATCTGTTCAGGGAGGGCGGGGGAAACACCTACATCATATCGATGATGGATTGCATTAAAGGGGTCGAAGATTATAGGAAAGGATCTTCACCGGCCTCGAAAATCGGTATTTCCACCTCAGGACCGACCACCATCAGAATAGAACTGGAACATCCAGCACCGTATCTTCCCTCTCTACTCAGTATGAAACCACTGGCGGCGATCCACCCTTCGGTACATCAACCACGCGATGGATTCGACTATACCTCCATCGTCGGTTCCGGTCCTTACGTGATCGAATCCTTTTCTACATCGTCTGTACTACTTGCGAAGAATCCTTGGTATATGGACTATGATGAGATCCCCAGTGACCATATCCGTTTCACCTTCATGGACAAGAATGGAATCGTGGAATCCTACCGCAATGGCGATATCCACTGGGCATTGGCGTTCATCGGAAGGGAAGTGCTCAAACACCCCTCCGATATGCACATCTCACCACAGTACTCAACTGGTTTTTACTATTTCAGCTCCGACGAGGGTGTCTATTCCAATCGTAGAGTGAGAAGGGCATTACAGTTGCTTATCCCCTGGGACGAACTTCGCAGTTCCAGCGGACAGCTTTTCCCCACTTCACAACTGGTGCCATGGTATACCCAAAAAACCATTCCGGGACCCACCATGCCCAAGGATCCGGAGGCGGAAGCCTTCAGCATCCTGGAGGAAGAGGGTTTCCCTTATGGAGCAGGCTTGCCAACATTGCACATGGTGGTCCATAGAGGTGCCCAAGTAGTCAAGAGTGCCGAGAGAATAGCCGATATTTGGAGCAGCAAGTTGGGAATCACCGTGGTGATCGACAGCGTTCCATTGAGTACCTATTCGAGGTATCCCGAACTGTCTCCCTACGATTTTTCCTTCATCACCTGGATCGGAGATTTTCATGATCCATTCGCGTTCCTCCATCTCTTCAGTGGCGACAGCGGCTACAATCTGGGCAAATTCCACGATTCAGAATATGATGCACTGCTTGAACGGGCGATGTCGGCCGACGATGGACAGAAGCGGACGCAATTCGCCATGGAAGCCGAAACATATCTATTGGGTACCTCCACGGTCTTTCCCATGTTCCACGGATTCACCACGAACACCGTACGAACGGATGAGGTCGCTGGATGGTACGACAATATGTTGGATATCCACCCGTTGAAATATTTGCAGATACGTTAGATCAGCTTTGCAGCGCGTCGTTCAAGTCCTTGAAAGCTGCATTTCGTCCGAACGGTTGTCCCATCGCCTCCAATGTGTGCACGGTAGCTTCACCCAGTGCATCCCCACGCATCCTCCAACTCCAGTTGGGGCTTCCGCAAGTTCCAGGTTTGTTCATCCTGGCTTCTCCACCGAGGTTCAATACATCCTGCATCGGAACAATCACATACCGGGCGGTCGAGGCCATCACCGAACGGATGAGATGCCACACCACTTGATCGTCGGAACAACTCAGGTATCTTCGGACGATGTCCTTCATACCGCCATCAAGCTTCTCAAACCAACCACGGGTCGTATCATTGTCGTGTGTTCCTGTGTAGGCGACGCATTGGGGGTGGTAGTTATGGGGAAGATACGGATTGCTGGGGTCGACCTTTCCGGGACCCAGCATGTCGAAGGCGAACTGGGCGATCTTCATCCCGGGGAAGCCGTTGGAATCACGCAGCTGTTCCACTTCCCTGGTGATCACACCCAAGTCCTCGGCAAATACCGGCAAAGTACCGAAACGCTTCCTCAGTGTGTTGAAGAAGGCCTCACCAGGAGCTTTGACCCAAGTTCCATGTTCAGCAGTCTTATGCCCCGCAGGGACTTCCCAGTAGGCTTCGAATCCACGGAAATGATCGATCCTCACGATATCGTTCAAGGAAAATTGGTGTTCCATCCTTTCCACCCACCAAGAGAAGCCATCCTTTTCCAACGCATCCCAATCATACACGGGGTTGCCCCAAAGCTGTCCCGTTTCGCTGAAGGCATCCGGTGGTACCCCGGAAAGCGCCGAAGATTTCCCTTCCGCATCGATCTTGAGATATCTTCTATTGCTCCATGCATCGACACTGTCGGCTGCCACGAATATGGGGATATCGCCGACTATGGCAACACCACGGGCGTTCGCATAGGTCTTCAATGCTGTCCATTGTCGGAAGAAGAAGTATTGGAGTACTTTCCAAACCATTATCTCCTTGTGTTTCACCTCTTTCCAATGGCTCATGGCCTTTTCATCTCTTCTGGTAAGGTCCTTGTCCCATACTTCGAACCAACGGGAATCACCATAATGATCGAGCATGGCCCGGTAGAGGGCATAATCATCCAACCATTTCTTTTGGTTCTCACAAAATTCCCTGAATGGGGAATCGCTTTCGTCCTGGACAATGAATCTTTTGGCCGCTTTCACCAACAATGGGAATTTGAAGGCTTCGACCTGTGGGAAATCGACCGAATCCTCGGGAAAATGGGGAGTATCGACGACATCGTCGAAATCCAGATATCCTTCATCGACCAATGTGTCCAAGCTGATGAGGAACTCGTTTCCTGCGAATGCGGAACGGACCGCATAGGGGGAATTGCCGAAACCGACTGGACCGAGAGGGAGAATTTGCCAGAGGCCTACCGATGATTCTGTGAGGATATCCACAAAACTTCGGGCTTCATCACCCAATTCACCAATACCATATTGTCCGGGCAACGAAGTTGGGTGGAGAAGTATTCCGCTATATCGTATCTTTTTGTTCATCGTGAAAATATACCGCAAATACACATTATTTGCCATACTTGTTCACAACCCGTTTTTCAGGTATAATGTGGTCATGGCATCTTCAGAAAAGCAGGTGAATTTCTCATTGGGGGACCATGTGGTCTATCCTCTCCAAGGCGTTGGAGTCATTAATAAGATCGAGGAAAAGACTCTCCGTGGGAACACCTCATTGTACTATGAGATTTTTCTGGAGATTTCCGATATGACGGTCATGATTCCTGTGAACAAGATCGAGGAGTTGGGTATTCGCGGCATCGTGGATGCTTCGGAAGCACTCTCTGCGATACAGAGTATTTCCAACAAGATGGAACAGGTTCCAGTCGATTGGAAAGCTCGTTACCAGATGAATGTGGATCTTTTGAAAGAGGGTTCCATTGCATCGATCGCAAAGGTTGTCCAAATTCTCTACCACAGGAGCAAGATCAAGGAATTGCCGGTACAGGAACGAAAACTGTACGACAATGCCCTGAGAATCCTTATCGATGAATCGGCACTCGCCTTGGGAAGGCCGAAAGAGGAACTCGAAGCGATGATCTTCGGAAAACTCGAACGGGAGCCCAAGGGAAAGGATTCCTAGTGTCGTTTCCTCCACATGGTGTCGTCATCACCGCTGCCGGCACCAGTACCCGCTTCAATGATTCGACCTCATCCCAGACCAAGAAGGAATTCCTTCTACTGGATGATAGAAGTGTTCTCTACCATTCCGCACTACCCTTCTTCTCCATACCAAATCTCGAATTCGTGGTGGTCACCTACGGCGAAGGGTTGAGGGAGGAGACCGAAGTTGCCCTCGACAATCTTCTTTTTGCCTCCCCCATCCCGGTACAACTGGTGGAGGGTGGACCCACGAGACAAGAATCTGTGTTGAATGGACTGGAGGCGTTGGAACACTTCGCTCCCAACATAATGTATGCCCTCATCCATGATGGAGCTCGTCCCTGGGTCTCTGAAGCAACGATCATCTCCACACTGGCGATGGCGACCGTGTTTGGAGGTGCCGCCCCGATATTGCCCATCCATGATGCAGTGAAGACAATCGATCATGAGGGAAGAATTGTCGGTCATGAGGACCGCAATGGGAAGGTGACCATCCAGACACCCCAAATATTCCGCTTCCCCGATATTCTCGAAGCCCACCGCAAGGCTGCAACCATCGATCGCATCTATATGGACGATACGGAAATTTTCACCGATTTCGGTGGATTCGTCGGAACCACTATGGGAAACAGCGAGAATCGCAAGATCACTGTTGCTGAGGATTTCCCGCTCCATAAGGAGAAGTCATGAGAATCGGGACAGGATGGGATATCCATCGTCTGGTGGAGAATCGTCCTTTGATGATCGGTGGTGTGCATATCCCCCACCATCTTGGTGAATCGGGACATTCAGATGGGGATGTGTTGATCCATGCCATTGTCGATGCCATTTTGGGAGCGGCAGCCCTTGGCGATATCGGGACCCACTTTCCTCCTTCCGACCAAAGATGGAAGGATGTCTCGAGTATGGAACTGTTGCGCCTTGTGATGGACAAAATTTCCGATTGGGAAGTGGTGAACATCGATACGACGGTGATCTTGGAGAAACCGAAACTCGGTCCGTTCATCAAATCAATCCGCGATTCGATCGCAGAAACGATGCTTATTCCGGTGGATAGGATTTCAGTGAAGGCAAAAACCGCGGAAAACCTTTTGGATGATGTCGGTTCCGGAAAGGCGATCATCGCACAGGCCTCAGTCCTTCTCAAAGCGATTCCAACTGAATCGGAAGAATACTTGGACGAGTGGGTTTGAAAATTGAAGCCGGGTTCACACCCGGCTCCTCATCATCTATTCGGAAATCAGCATAGTCTTCGGATCGAGAGTCACCCTCATAGGCTTCGGATCCAATTGTTCACCATCCTTCACCAAGGTCATGAGGACTTTGTCCATCGCTTCGTTGTAGCGCAATCCGATGAGCACATCGATCAATTCCTCATACTTGAGAATAGTACTCGGTACTCCATTTTCATCGAACTCGACATCTGGTTTGACCGGTGAAACCGAGAACCACACTTCGAGTCTCATATCCATCGCGAACTGCTTGATTTTCCTCACATCCTCTTCGGTTGCCACAGTGAGCTTGTATCCATCGAACATCACCGCATCGGCATTGAAGGATCCTTGTCGGATAAGGGTTTCGAGACTGGAAAGTACTTTTTCTATCGTGACATTCTCCTGGCTGAAATTCATCACGACCCGATTCGCAAGGATATCGTTGTAGATGGCCGCGGCATCTTCCAAAGATCTGTTTTCGCTGATCTGTCTGAACACTTCCTTGTACCAGTTGATCACATGTTCTACATTGCCGGAGAAGGAGACGTGGATAATGTGTTCATTTCTGAAAAGCTTGTCGGTTGCCAGATGCACCAAACAGGCGGTCTTTCCGATTCCGTGGCGTGAGACGAGCACTCCCAGATTTCCTTTTCCCAGACCACCATTCAATGATTCGTCGAATGCCCTCAACGGGCTCAAAGCATTTAATTCTTGAATTTCCATACTACGCATCCTCCGAGATGTTGATGTCATTACAGTATATCATGGTTTTCGAAACGGCAAAACAAACTTCTGGATTGCCCCTTCATACGAGGAAACCGGTCCTTTTCGAGACCGGTTCCCATTCCAAACACTAGTGCAGGTTATTTCGACTGCTCTTTCCTTTTCTTCTCTTCGTACGCCTTCTTCAGCTCTTCACTCACACTTTGGGGAACCCTGTTGTACTTGGCGAGCTCCATGGTGAACTCCGCCTTTCCCTGGGTAAGTGAACGGAGCACGGTGGAATAACCGAACATTTCGGAGAGGGGCACTTCCGCCTCCACGGTACACATCGCACCATCTTCGGAGGAGCTGATGATGATTCCTCTCCTCTGATTGATACTGCCAAAGATATTACCTTGGAATTCGGTGGGACCTTCGACCGCAACCTTCATCACAGGTTCCAAAATCACCGGCTTCGCCCGGTCATAGGCTTCACGGAAGGCACTGAGTGCAGCGGTCTGGAACGCCTGGTCAGACGAGTCGACCGGGTGGTAGGCACCATCGTTGATGACAGCACGCACACCGACAACCGGGAATCCCAACTGGGTCCCCTTCTTGATCGCCATCTGGAATCCCTTGTCGCAGCTGGGGATGTACTCGGTGGGAATGACTCCACCCTTGATCTGATCGATGAACTCGTATTCCTTCGCATCTTCCGCTTCTTCGATCGGCTCGATATATCCGGCAACCCGCGCATACTGACCGGATCCTCCGGTCTGTTTCTTGTGGGTATAGTTGAAATCGGCATGATGGCTGATTGCTTCACGATACGCGACTTCGGGTCTATCGGTCACCACCTCGGCCTTGTATTCCCTCCTCATCCTCTCGACATAGACCTCAAGGTGCAACTCGCCCATTCCTTGGATGATCGTCTGGTTCGATTCGGGATCGACATAGGTATTGAAGGTCGGGTCCTCTTTGGTGAATCGGTTGAGGGCCTTCGCCATATTGTCGGCCGACTTCTTGTCGACAGGATTCACTGCCAAACTGATCACCGGTTTCGGCACGTACATCGAGGTCATTGAGTAATTCAACGAAGGATGGCAGAAGGTGTCTCCCGAGGCACAATCGATTCCGAAGAGGGCTGCGATATCACCCGCACCCGCTTCGTTGATGTCTTCCATCGAACTGGCATGCATGCGGACCAATCGACCGACCTTGAACTTCTTCCTACTGCGGGTGTTCATCAACTCGTCACCCTTCTTGACCCTACCTTGGTAGATCCTGATGTAGGTCAACTGACCATACTGCCCATCCTCAAGCTTGAAGCCGAGAATCACGGAAGGAAGACTCTCGTCTGCCTTGAGCACCACATCGGACTCTTCGTTGTCGAGGTCGAGGGCGGTGTTCTTCACTTCAGTCGGGTTGGGCAGGTAGTTGATCACCGCATCCAACAAGGGTTGGATACCTTTGTTCTTGTAGGCGGAACCCATCAATACGGGAACGAGTTCCAATGCCAAAGTTCCTTTGCGGACAGCCTTGAGAATGAGATCCTCGGTCACATTGTCCTCAAGCATGGCCTCCATCAATTCGTCGGAGACCAGAGAGACCGCATCCAGCATTTCCTCGCGTTTGGTGGCGGCTTCATCCTTCAACTCGGCGGGAATCTCCTCATATCTGAGTTGCTCGCCACTCGGCCCATCGAAGTAGATGGCCTTCATGGTCACCAAGTCCACCACACCCTGAAGACGATCTTCGAGTCCGATGGGAATCTGCATGAGCACCGCATTGAGACCGAGCTTCTCAACAAGCTGGTTCTTGACACGATAGGGGTTGGCACCGGTACGGTCGCATTTGTTGACGAATGCGATACGGGGAACCCTATACCTCTTCATTTGGCGATCGACGGTGATGGATTGCGACTGGACTCCGGCCACTGAACAGAGTACAAGGACCGCTCCATCAAGCACACGAAGGGAACGCTCCACCTCGATGGTGAAGTCGACGTGTCCCGGAGTGTCGATCACATTGATCGGATGGCCCTTCCAAGTGACATTGGTGGCAGCGGAAGCAATCGTGATTCCCCGCTCACGCTCAAGTTCCATAGAGTCCATGGTGGCACCGACACCATCCTTTCCACGAACTTCATGGATCGCATGGATTCTATTGGAATAGAAGAGAATACGCTCGGAAAGGGTTGTTTTGCCCGAGTCGATGTGGGCACTGATTCCGATGTTTCTCATTTTTGTAATTTCAGACATACAAGTTCCTCTTCTTCATGTCGCCGAAACAGCAAGCTTCCCGGAAGCCCGCCAGCAATCGGTCGTAAAATATCGTTGGATTAGCTACATATCCCAGCCCAAAACGAGATTCTGCAACAACTTGGGATTATGGGTCACGTACGTTCATCACCAGCGTACCGAACGGATTCTAGTATATTATGATGATTTGTTCAATCCTTTCCCGGCTATATAATTGTGAGAAAATCACGAAGAATTCCATATGGAAGACAATCGGGAAAACTGCTACAATCGGTGCAAATGGAGGATTCAATGGAGACAATCTTCACAAAAATCATCAATGGAGACATTCCCTCGACCAAACTCTACGAAGACGAACTTTGTGTCGCGATACTTGATATCGCTCCTGTCAACAAAGGACATGCCCTGGTCATATCGAGGCAACCGTATCCCACCATCGGCGAGTGTCCCCTGGATTTGATCGGACACATGATGCGGATCGTCCAGCGGTTGGACCATATGATGAGAACTGCCCTTGGTGCCGATGCAACGAATATCGTGATCAACAATGGAGCTGCGGCAGGACAGGAAGTGCCCCACCTCCACATCCATGTGATACCACGATACACCGAAGACGGTAAGCGGATCATCCCTCTGAAAGAGAGTTACAAGGAGGATGAAATCACAATCTACGGAGAAAAGTTATCGCTACGCAACTGAACCTTGAGCGATTTTGCTTGCTACCCTGACGGCTCATTGGTACACTAAGCGCTATGAGCAGTTGTCATTTTTGTGGTAAGGAAATAGACTCCACCATGATCATCGGGCATGCCTCGGTTTGTTCCAGCTGTGGCAAGCCGCTCAAGATCTGTTTGAATTGCAAGTTCTATGATCCGAATGCATATCATGAGTGTAGGGAAGATATTGAAGAGCGTGTAACCTACAAGGATTTGCCCAACTACTGTGAGTTCTTTGTAATGAAGGAATCATCCGACACGGAAAGCATCAGGAAACAGGAGGAGGCAAGATCGAAGTTCTTCTCACTGTTCAACGATGAATAGGAGTCAATCATGCTCGAAATTGGATCGAAAGCACCTGCCGTTCAGGTGTTCGATGACAAAGGAAACACCGTAACATTGCAGGATTTTCTGGGAACCACCGTGGTTCTGTACGCCTATCCCAAGGATGATACTCCGGGATGTACCGCGGAAGCATGTTCATTCAGGGATCAAAGCGAGGCCATCACCGCGGCCGGAGCCACCATTCTTGGAATCAGCAAGGACTCGGTAACCTCCCACAAGAAGTTCAAGGAGAAATATCAGTTGGATTTCACCCTATTGTCCGATCCTGACCACCAATTGCTCGAAACACTGGGAGCTTGGGGAGAGAAGGTACGATACGGGAAGAAATCCATGGGTATCCTCCGAAGTACCTTCGTGTTCGATTCCGAAGGAACGCTCATCAAGGTATGGCCGAAAGTCTCCCCACAGACACACGGAGAGGAAATCGCAGAGTACCTGAAGGGACTCTGATCCATGCAACGTGTTCCGCTGGTATTCATGATCCTCATCATCCTGCTTTCCTCATGCATGACCTATACCCATGAGGAGGCGAAGTTGAGGATAGAGGCAGAATCTTCGGTTCCGGAAATTCCGCTTCCATCCACAAAGAAACCTCTCGAGAAGATCGGGAAACCTGTCGATGTGCCATCTGAAATTCCATCATTCTCAGCAGCGCTAGTCCCCGTACCGTGCCAGAGGACACCCGACATGATTGAGGCGATCGTCAAGGAGACGATTGCGTCGGGTATCGACATCATCGGGTTCACCGGCCAAGAGGCAGCGCTTGCAGCCATCGCGAAAGCCTTGCCCATGCCGGTATTCTGGTTCGAAGACGGAGGAATGCTTGCCACACGGTTTCCCATGCGGATCGCGGATCCCCCTTTTATAACAATTGAGATGAATGGGAATACCACGATCCTTGTTTCTCTGCTTGACCTCGAAGCGTCCAACCAGTATGAAGAGCTGCATGCGGCTCCTCAGGAAAAGTGGCCGGATGTGGTGGATGCCGCATCCGCATCAAAACTGGAAACACTTGCCCCTGTTCTCGATTTCACCGGGAATGGACCGATTGTGGTTCTCGCTTCACTCGGCGAACCATCTGGAGAAGATTGGTTCGAAACCGCCGAAGATCATCCCTACCGCACCGGAATCCGTTGGACACTCGTCGAAGCACTTGGGGAACAGGGATATCTCGACAGCTGGCGATCGACTCATCATGATGCGGTCACACATCCCGGCACCACCTGGGAGTTCGCCGATTTGGGGCAGAGCTTTTCTGAGCGCATCGATTATCTGTTCACCAAAGGTTTGTTGCCGTTGGAAACACAAACGATCACCATCACGTCAGTGGATACAAACACGTTCCCGTATGAGCTCAGATCGGCTGTCACGGGAACGTTCGTAATTACTTGAAGGACTGGTGCTACTGCAGTAGGTTCAAATCCACTTCACAAGCGATGGTGGGCATCGCGATACCCCAGTTCTCCAACACCGCAGGATGCACCTCGCCGAATATTCCCACAATTTTACCATC
>Ga0334899_1001705_pt1 | contig 19992 bp, 15 predicted proteins | sample GraSluR3_MG_FD_207219 | JGI IMG/M metagenome (GOLD analysis project Ga0334899, IMG submission 207219) | Sludge microbial communities from methane-producing bioreactor in Wageningen University, Netherlands - Granular Sludge_8_08-R3 | ecosystem: Engineered > Bioreactor > Anaerobic > Unclassified ...
TTCTTTAAACTTTCCACCTTCAACACTAAACATCATCCTGCTTCTCTTCCAATAAATTCCGTGAGCGAAGCGAACAAATTCCTATAAATTCCTACCAATACCTTCTCCCTAAACCCTCAACTCTAAACCCTAAACTGCATTAACCATTATACATTAATCATTATACATTATTCATCTATCTTCTTGCTCCTACTCCCTAAAGGAATAAGTTGACATCAAATAGCCTGTTTAAGTTTTTGTTATCCGCACATGGAGGTTTGATGGATCGGGAGTTAATAAGAAATTTTTGCATAATAGCTCATATTGATCATGGGAAATCTACTTTGGCAGATAGATTTCTGGAGATAACCCATGTCATATCCAAAAACTCCGGTATGCCGCAGATTCTCGACAGCATGGATCTGGAACGGGAGCGTGGTATCACCATAAAATCACATGCTATCAGAATGGTCTATGAATATGATAATAAGCAATATGTATTGAACCTCATCGATACACCCGGTCATGTAGATTTCTCTTATGAAGTATCTCGTAGTTTGGCATCGTGTGATGGTGCTCTTTTATTGATCGATGCTTCACAGGGGATCGAAGCCCAAACGATGAGCAATCTGTATCTGGCGATGGAAAACGATCTGGAGATCATCCCGGTGATCAACAAAATCGATCTGCCCAAAGCTGATATAGAAGGTACTGAATACGATATCGTCGAAAATATTGGCGTGACTGCTGATAGCATCTATAAGATCAGTGCCAAAGACGGGATAGGAATAGAAGAGCTACTGCAGGGTGTCGTCAAAGATATACCCCCGCCAAAAGGGGATGAGAAAAAACCGGCAAAAGCTCTGATCTTCGATTCTTATTTCGATCTCTACCGTGGTGTTATCGTTTTGATACGCATGTACGACGGCATTCTTAGAAAAGGTGATGCGATCAAGTTGTTTTCCAATGAAAAGAAATATGTTATCGAAGAGTTGGGCTATCTGAGTTTGAAGAAGTTGGAGCGCAATTCTTTGGCTGCCGGGGAAGTCGGCTATATCATAGCCAGTATCAAGGATGTAGCAGATGCACGTGTGGGAGATACGATCACGACAGCAAAAGATGGCTGTCAGAATGCTCTGCCCGGTTTTCGCGAACCCAAACCGATGGTTTATAGCGGGATATTCCCTGTAAATGGCGAAGAGTACGAAAACCTGCGTGATAGTTTGGGCAAACTGAAGTTAAACGATTCCTCGCTTGTTTATGAGAAGGAGAATTCAGCAGCTTTAGGATTCGGTTTTCGCTGTGGTTTTTTAGGTATGCTGCATCTCGAGATCGTCAAAGAACGGCTATTGCGCGAATACAAAGTGCCGATCATAGCCACTACTCCGAGTGTCAGATTCAAGGTGAATTTGAAAAATGGTGAGATCAAGATCGTCTATAATCCTGTAGATATGCCGGATCCCGTTAATATTGAGAATATCGAAGAACCGATCATGGATACCGAGATCATCGTACCGACAGATTATATCGGTAATGTGATGCAGCTGGTTCAGGAAAGACGGGGAGTGCAAAGAAACATCCAATACATAGATGAAAAACGAGTAGCATTGCATTATGATATGCCTCTCATTGAGATTATTTTTGATTTTTATGATAAATTGAAATCGGTAAGCAGAGGTTATGCTTCGCTCGACTATGCTTTCAAGAGATATGAAGTTTCCGATGTGGTGAAGGTGGATATATTGATCAATGGTGATAAGGTGGATGCTATGTCTTTCATCTGTCATCAGGAAAAAGCGTATAGCTGGGGTAAGAGCGTAACCGAAACGCTGCGGGATGTTATCCCCAGACATATGTTCAAGATCGCCCTGCAGGCGAGTGTCGGGTCCAAGATCCTAGCAAGAAGCACTATAAATGCACTGAGAAAAAATGTGACCGCCAAATGCTATGGTGGGGATATAACCAGAAAGAAAAAACTTTTGGAGAAACAGAAAGAGGGTAAGAAGAAGATGAAAGAGATCGGCTCGGTCCAAGTACCGCAGGAGGCATTTTTGGAAGTGTTGAAAGCGGATCGGGAATAATCGGAGTGGAATGATTTATGAGTACTTTTAGTTTAACTCTGTTTTGTTCAACACAAATGATGGGAATGCAAAAAAAATATGAAGCTAAAATGCATAGTAACAGAGGTTTGAGGCTGTGATGGCAATTGGTAATCATTCAAAAGCTTGACAGATGATCGGTAAAAATAATATAAATCACCGATAACATTTAAGGGGTGTGGAGGAAAATATATGAGCGTTCCGTTATATTGGTATATAATGCCAATTGGTGCAGTGTTATCTTTGCTTGTTGCACTAGTATTGTTTATCAAAGTAAAGAACAAAGATGCCGGTAATGAAGATATGCAGCGTATTGCCGGCTATGTACGTGAAGGAGCTTTTGCCTATCTAAGACAACAATTCAAGATAGTCGGCTTATTCTTTTTGGTTGCTTTCGCTTTTCTGAATTTCATGGCTTGGTATCTTGGTGTTTTACATCCGTTGGTTCCTTGGTCATTTCTTACCGGTGGGATATTCAGTGCCATAGCAGGTCATGTGGGGATGAATATCGCCACATTGGCATCTAACAGGACAAGTCAAGCAGCCAGAACCAGTCTGAACGAGAGTCTGAAAATCGCTTTCAGAGCCGGTGGCGTAATGGGTATCGGTTTGGTTGGTTTGGCACTTTTGGGTATCTCTCTTTGGTTTTTTGTATTACACGCCAACGGAATGGCATTGGAATCGATCGTATTTGTCTTGTTAGGTTATGTAGTAGGAGCTTCATCACAGGCGCTGTTTGCCCGTTTGGGCGGTGGAATTTATACCAAAGCAGCAGATGTGGGAGCAGATCTGGTCGGCAAGATCGAAGCCGGCATTCCTGAGGATGATGCCAGAAATCCTGCTACTATAGCGGATAATGTAGGAGATTGCGTGGGAGATACAGCCGGCATGGGAGCGGATCTATTCGAATCTTATGTAGGATCGATCATAGCTACCTCTGCGCTTGGATTAGCTGCTATCAAACAGATGCCACATCTTAGCGACTTTTCACTTAACTTTATGATCGCTCCGATGGTATTGGCAGGATTGGGAGCGATTCTTTCCATACTGGGAGTTTATCTGGCTTCTACCAAAGAAGATGCCAATATGAAGCAGCTTATGTTTGCTCTGAACAAAGGTGTGTATGTAAGTGCTGTTCTGATAGCTATAGGAGCTTATTTTATCACACGCATCATGCTGCCCGGCGAATATGCCATGGGAATCTTCTTATCGGGAATAATAGGACTGATCGTCGGTATTTTGATAGGTTCATCCACCGAGGTGTATACTTCAAACGACTTTAAGGCGACACAAGGGATAGCCAAGCAGGGCGAATATGGCTCTGCCACTTTGATCATCGAAGGGTTTGCTGTCGGGTTGAAATCTGCCGGAGCGCCGGTGTTGATCATAGTGATAGGTATCTTATCTGCATTTTGCGTTAGCAAAGGTTTCGTACATCCGGAAATGGGGCTTTACGGCATCGGTTTCGGTGCGGTAGGGATGTTGGCAACATTGGGAGTTACGCTGTCTATGGACGCCTTTGGTCCTATCGCAGATAATGCAGGTGGAAATGCTCAGATGGCTAATCTTCCCAAAGAAGTTCGTGAAAGAACTGACGCTCTCGATGCACTTGGTAATACGACTGCTGCGACCGGTAAAGGTTTTGCTATCGGTTCTGCTGCTCTAACTGCTCTGGCGTTGTTGGCAGCTTATGTAGAGCAAATTCGTACAGGACTGCTATTGAACCAAGCCAAAGAATTGCATATCGAATTTGCCGGAGAGATCGTGCGGATAGTTGAAGTAAGTCAAGCTACTATTGCCGATTTTGTGGCTTATTATGGTATCCATCTCATGAATCCTCGGCTGATCGGCGGTATTCTCATCGGTGGGATGATCACATTTGTTTTTGCGTCTTTAGCATTGAAGGCGGTTAGTAAGGCTGCCGGATCTATGGTTCAAGAGGTAAGAAGACAGTTCAAAGATATCCCCGGTATTCTGGAAGGCAAATCGAAACCGGATTATGCACGTTGTGTGCATATCGCTACTATCGGTGCTCAAAAAGAGATGGTATTGCCTGCACTTTTGGGAATATTTACTCCTATTGTCATCGGTCTATGCTTGGGAGTTGCAGGAGTAATGGGGCTTTTGGTAGGAGGTTTATCAACCGGATTCGTATTGGCTGTGATGATGAACAATTCCGGTGCAGCTTGGGACAATGCCAAAAAATATATAGAAAAAGGATTCATGGGTGGAAAAAATTCGGAGGCACATTCAGCTTCCGTCACCGGCGATACGGTGGGCGATCCATTCAAAGATACAGCCGGACCTTCGATCAATATCCTTATCAAGCTTATGAGTACGATCAGCATCATCTTTGCAGGTGCCATCATAGCATACTCTCCGATGATCATCGGATTATATGCTGGTCAGAATAGATCTCATATAGTCTATGAAGAAGAGATAACTACCGAGGAGACATTGTTAGAGTCTTATCAGGAAGATGAATAATAGAGTTGAAAAAATAAACATTATGAAAGCGGGTTCTCTGAGCCCGTTTTTCAGTTTAAATTTAAGAAAACACTGCTTGATTCTGTTCTTACTGTTGCTATTCACCCCCCTTTTGGGAAGCCCAAAAATTGGATTGGCACTCAGCGGTGGTGGAGCTAGAGGATTGGCTCATATTGGAGTTTTAAAAGTATTGGAAAAAAACGATATCGAGATCGATTACATTGCCGGTACCAGTAGCGGAGCTTTGATAGCTGCTATGTACGCTGCCGGATACAGTGCGGATGAGATAGAGCAGAAGATCAATGCAATAGATTGGCAGATGATCATGGCGGAAGATGTCAAACGGCAGGAATTACATATCGGCGAGAAAAGATGGGCACCCTATAGCAATGTCTCATTCTATCTCGATGATAAATTTAGACCACAGTTACCACAAGCTATCATGCAAGGACACAATCTGATAAACATCATCTTCGAATTATTGTATCCTGCCATTCATATCAGAGATTTCGACAAATTAGCCATACCGTATCGTTGTGTAGCAACCAATATTCTCACCGGAGAGCGGAAAGTATTTTCTGAAGGTAATCTTCATGAAGTAGTTCGTGCTTCCATGTCTTTCCCTTCGGTATTTGTACCGTTCGAGATAGACAGTGAACTATATATCGATGGCGGTATTGTTTCCAATCTACCCTCCGATGTACTCAAAGAGATGGGCGCAGAGAGGATAATCGCCGTCCAAACTAATAGCGGACTAAAATCCAAAGAAGAACTGAGCTCGGTGATAGATATAATCGATCAAACAATAAATCTGAATATAGTACATAACATCGAGAGATCCCAAAAGGAAGTGGAGTTGTTGATAACTCCTGAATTGGCAGACTATTCCATCATAGATTTCGACCAGAAGGAAGAGATCATATCAGAGGGAGAGAAAGCAGCAGAATTAGTCGGCTATGAATTGAAAAAATATACCGATAGAAAAAAGAGCAATAGAAATGCAGCTTGTATGATGCCGGAACCAATCAGTTTCGAAGATATCAAAGTGGAAGGTAATATCTGGCTCAGTAATGCAAAAGTGCGCGAATACTTCGGTTTGAACACAAATGAAAACTATAATGCAGAAAATATTTTTACTGCTACCAGAAGTGCTTACACTTCCGACCTTTTCGCGCAGATCTATCCCACTATCAACAAAGTTGATAATAAATACTACTGCACTCTCAAAGTAGAAGAACGAAACCGAAAAACGATGTCTCTCAGCTTGACTTATAACAATAACAATGAATTGACCGCAGGAGTTTACTTCACTCTAAATAATCTGCTCCAAACTAATTCTAAGTTGCTCATAAACTTTCAGGCAGGTGATAAAACCGAACTCAATCTCGATTATGTAAAGAACTTCGGTAGGCAGTGGGGCGCCTATTTCAGGATATTTCCTTATCTGAGAGAAGACAGATTGTATACCTACAACGAGGAGCATGAGAAAGAGAATAGTGTTTTATCTTTGGAGACCGGATTGACAGCCGGGGTAGGTATATTCAGCGCTTATGATATAGTGCTGGAAGGATATGCTTATGGATATCATTATCAAAACTACAGAGATATTGCCGAATTTTCTCAATCCAAATATACTCTGGCAGGAGTGGGATTAAAAGCTTATTATGAGACACTTGATGATTATGTATTTCCCATGCAAGGGAATCAGATTATGCTAAAGTATTCCACTGCAAACAAAGATTTTATGAGCGATGAGTCTAGGCAGATGTTCTATGGCGAAGCTCAATTTTTGCTTCCTTTAAGTTATCGCACCGCTTTGAAATATAAATTTGAATACGGCTCATTTTTCAAAAGACAGACGGAGCATTTTGAACAGTTTCTCATCGGTGGGATAGATAGCTTTTTGGGCTTTTATCCCAGAGAGCGCAGTGCTCCTATTTATCGGATAAATACTTTCGCTTTACGAATGGAACCGATTACAGATTTTTTTGTTGATCTTCAGTATAACATTTTGACACTTGGTGATATTGATATCTGGTTGCCGGATGATAATTTCTACCATGCCGCCGGTGTTCAGGTCGGTTACAGAAGCATACTCGGACCCATCAGAGCGGCGATGGCTGTCAATGACAATAAGCGAATCTTCTATTATTTATCAATAGGATACGAATTTGATCCTTTTATCTTTTCCAGACCATGATAAATAAACATTTGACACCATAGCTTTGAGTTTTAATTTATAAATAAAAACATTAGAGAGGAACATAAATGGCGAATAGAGTTGAAAATAGAAACACAAAACTTCCGGTGATACCATTGCGTAATACTATTGTAGTGCCACAGACGATTACACCATTACTTGTCGGGCGTAATGCTTCTGTGAAAGCTGCTGACACAGCATTGGAAAGGCACAAAAAGATAGTCTGTGTCACTCAGAAGTCATATACAGAAGCAGATGAAGATCCGAAAGCGAAAAACTTGTATAGAGTCGGTACCGTATGTACCATCTTACAAGTACTCAAGCTACCGGATCGCAATATGCGCTTGCTAGTAGAAGGAGAAGAACGAGTTACGATCAGACAATTCCGTCGTAACAAGGATTTCATGGATGCCATAATCGAGCCGAGAGATATGTATTATACCCAATCCAAAATGGAGATGGAAGCATTATTACGCTCTTTTAGAAAATCATTCAAAACCTATGTCGATTTGAACAAATCGATACCGGAAGAGACTTTGATCCCTTTAGAAGAGCATGTCGATCCGGAAGATTTCTTCTACTTTGCTTTGGCAAATACACATCTGGAATTGAGAAATAAGCAACGTATCTTCGAGATAGAGGATCTATTTGAAGCTATAAGTGCACTCTACAAAACTATTGTTGAAGAGATCCAGATTCTCAAACTGGAAAACAAAATCGATACTACTGTAAAAAGCAATCTGAATAAACTTCAAAAAGAGTATTATTTAACCGAACAGTTGAAAGCTATCCACAAAGAACTGGGAGTAACAAAAGAGGAGAAAACCGATATCTTGGATTTCCAAGAGCGGATCAAGAAGACAAATTTAAGCGCAGAAGCGAGAAAAAAAGCGGAAGAGGAGCTAAAAAAGCTCTCCCGCATGAGTACCTATTCACCTGAATACTCGGTCATTCATGCTTATCTGACCTGGATACTCGATCTGCCTTGGGATGAGCCTAAAATAGAGGACTTTTCCCTCAAAGAAGCAGAAGCGATCTTGGAAGCCGATCATTACGGGCTGAAAAAAGTTAAAGAGAGAATTTTGGAATATTTGGCTGTGATCAAAGTTGCTAACAAGATGAGAGGGCAGATCATCTGCTTTGTCGGTGCCCCGGGTGTAGGGAAGACTTCTTTGGGTAAATCAATAGCCAGAGCAATAGATAGAAAATTTGTGCGCTTGTCGCTCGGCGGTGTGCGAGACGAAGCTGAAATTCGTGGGCATAGAAGAACTTATGTGGGAGCTCTACCCGGCGTTATTATCCAAAGTATGAAAAAAGCGGGACAGAAAAATCCGCTGATAATGATGGATGAAGTAGATAAGATGAGTATGGATTTCCGCGGTGATCCTGCCTCAGCCTTGCTGGAAGTTTTGGATCCCGAGCAAAACAACAGCTTTCGAGACCATTATTTGGACTTCGAATATGATCTCTCTCAAGTTCTATTCATAACTACGGCAAACACACTAATGTCTATCCCTCGTCCGTTACTTGATAGAATGGAGATCATAGAGATCCCCGGCTATACTGCTTTCGAAAAGGAGAAAATAGCATCCAAACATCTGATACCAAAAATAATCAGAGAACATGACATCAAGAATAAACTGAATGTGAAAATCGCAGAAAGTGCTATCAAAGATGTGATAAATAATTACACCAGAGAAGCCGGTGTACGCGATTTGGAGAGAAAACTTGCTACGATCGTCCGAAAAGTTGTGAAGAAGTATGTAGAAGGAAAAGTCAAAAGAAGTGCAACCATCAAAAAGAGTGGACTGAAGGATTATCTTGGCGTTCCCAAGCATCTATACTCTGATGTGAACAGAGAAGATGCCGTCGGGATTGCTACCGGCTTGGCTTGGACACAATATGGTGGCGAAACATTGGATATAGAGATCGTGAAGATGAACGGAACCGGCAAACTGGAGCTCACCGGCCATTTGGGTAATATTATGAGGGAATCGGCTCAGGCTGCATTTAGTTATGCGCGCGCTCATGCCAAAAGATATGGTATAGCTGACAATTTTCATAAGAAGTATGATCTGCATTTGCATATTCCTGAGGGTGCTATCCCAAAAGATGGTCCTTCTGCCGGTGTAACTATCGTTTCGGCTATGGTATCCATTTTGTCCGGTAAAAAAGTGCGACATAATTTCGCGATGACGGGTGAGATTACACTATCCGGCAAAGTATTGCCGATAGGAGGCTTGGAAGAGAAACTCATCGCTGCCAAACGAGCTGGGATAACCAATGTTATCATCCCAAAGAAAAATGCTCCTAATCTGGAAGAAGTAAATGATATTGTCAAACAGGGGCTGAACATAATTTTGGTAGAAAAAGTTAATGAAGTATTGAAACATGTTCTGGTGAATAATACAAAGGAATAGAAGTGGAATTTGAAGTCTTGTCCGTAACCGAATTAGCCGACGGCTGCATCCAGTACAAAATCGAAGTGCCGGATACACAGAGGATATATTTGGGCTATTTTCTGGAAGGTTTTGAGGGGATGTGTTCTTATTCCACAACTGAAAACAAATATCTGCAAGTGCTGGTAACGCCCTCTTACCAAAAAGAGCTGGAAACGCTGATAGCTGAGTTGAAAAAATGGGAAATATAGACGAAACAACCTTAAAACAATTAGTAGATCGACTTTTAGCCGATGACATGCTGGCGACTGCAAAACTGATCTCCATAGCCGAGAATACCGATATGAACGAGGCAATAATCAAACTGATCACTCCCTATCTCGGTAGAGCCAAGATCATCGGCATCACGGGAGCTCCCGGAGTGGGTAAAAGTACGCTGACCGATAAGATGGTGAAGTACTATAGAACCAGAGAAAAAAAAGTCGGAATCGTTGCTGTTGACCCGACCAGTCCGTTCAGCGGCGGAGCAATTTTGGGTGATAGGATCCGCCTGCAGCAATTTGCTGCTGATGATCAGGTGTTTATCAGAAGCATGGCAACCCGTGGTCATTTGGGCGGGATATCTCCTGCAACAGCCGATACCGTGCGGATTTTAGATGCTTTCGGATGTGATTATATTTTCATAGAAACGGTTGGAGTGGGACAGTCAGAAATCGAAATTGTAAAAAATGTCGATGCTACTCTGTTGGTCTTGGTACCCGGTATGGGAGACGATATTCAAGCGATCAAAGCCGGTATTATGGAGATAGCAGATTTATTCGTGGTCAACAAAGCGGATAAAGATGGCTTGGAGCGAACGGTGATGGAGATCGAGATGCTGCAAGATCTGGCAGAAACAAAGGGTTGGAAACCACCGATCAATAAAGTTATCGCACGAGATAATGTCGATGTGGATAAACTTTGTGAAAAAACAGAAGAATACTTAAGCTATCTGACGGAAAATGATCTTTTGGATAAGATAAGAAAAGAGAGATTGGAAACCGAGTTAAAACATATAACTCACAATAAATTATTGAAACAGGCTAAGTATCATTTGGAAAATAATGAGAATTTACAAACTGATTTGGAAAAAATTTATCAACACGATATAGATATATATAGTGTTGCCAATAAAATCGTCCAATCTATTATCAAATAGCAAGATACACTATATTCCACGAATCATATCCCGGTGTATTTTTTCAAAAAAATGAAATTATAGTTGACAGAAATTAATGCAATTGTATATTTTTCAACAGAAATAGGTAAGGTAAGAATGATAGGAGATTACGGAGTCTCCTCAGATAAGAATAATCCGAGAGGATTAAAATAAAAGAACGAGGAGGGACGAAGTATGTGGAAACCTTGGGTAAATTTCATCCTAGGTCTTTGGTTACTGTTGACAGGTATTATTTTTGCCAGCCTATTTAATTCGATTGTTGCAATCATTATTGGTGTAGTGGTAGCAGTTTTAGCTTTTTGGGCTGGAAAATGGCAAGGAATCGTAGTTGGAATCGTTGGTATTTGGACGATTGTATCCGGTCTATGGGCTGGAGTACAAGAGCCGATCAATTTCATTCTGATTGGTATTGTTATTGCAATACTATCTTTGATTCAGGCATTAATGAAACCTAAAGCTGCACCAGCAGAACCAAAAGAGTAAAGCAAGTTAGAAAAGCGGCTCCTATTTGGGAGCCGTTTTTTTATTCAGAAAATAACCAGGAGCTATTATATGAAAATAATTATGGGGCTGATTTGCTTTCTATTTCTCATCTCAATATATCTTGTAGCTGAACCAGTCAATCTAGATGGGAACTATATCTATTTACCCGAGCAAAGCGAAGATGTGTTTGCTGCTATTGATGAGACAGTGAGCACGATGAGTTTTATCACCAGACCAATAGCAAGGAGAAGACTGCGAAATACAAATGAACCATACCAAAGTATCGATATCATAACAAAAACAGATAGTGTTTTTATCGCTACTGATGGCAAACCTGCAGTAAAGACCAATCTCGATGGTTCTTCAAAGAGGTGGACCCGGGAAGATGGAGAAGAGTTTGAGGTGACTACTATCTTCAAAGACAACAGTTTAAGACAATCATTCGTAGCTGAAGATGGTAAACGGGTGAATGAATATATTGGTTCCGAAAAAGGGTTGGAGCTTAGAGTTACTATCACCAGTTCAAAACTAAAACAACCTCTAACCTATAGACTGCAGTATCAAAGAATTGATGGTCAGTAGATATCTTAATCCATAAAAGTTGACCTCAGTCAGTAATTTTTATTGACAATTAGAGATTTGCTCAGAGTTTATCCTACCAAGGAATCGAGGAGAAAATGGATATATTGATCAAAACTGCTTTTGAGGAAGATCTGCAAGATAGGGGAGATGTAACTAGTATCGCTATTTTTGGTGATCAGCAGGATGAATTTGTTCTTTTGGCAAAACAGGATGGTATCCTTTGCGGGCAAGAATATTTCAAAAAAGCATTTCACTATATAGATCCGGAGATAAAAATTGAATTCAATTTCAAAGATGGTGATTTGTTACAAAAAAAAGATACGGTGGCTCGGATTAAGGGTAAGGTATTGTCTATTCTAACAGCTGAACGGACAGCTTTGAACATAATTGCCCATCTAAGCGGTATTGCCACCAAAACATGCGAATATGTACATGCGGTCGATAATAAGGTCTCTATTATGGATACCAGGAAGACACTGCCCGGACTTAGAAATTTGCAGAAATATGCAGTTAAATGTGGTGGTGGTGAAAACCATCGGATGGGACTTTTCGATATGGTGCTTATCAAAGATAATCATATCGATTGTGTAGGAAGCATAAGCAAAGCTGTGGATGCAGTTCGAAATAAATGGGGCAATGCTTACAAGATAGAAGTAGAAGCCAGCAATTTGGACGAAGTGAAAGACGCTCTGGCTTGCCGAGTAGATGTCATCATGTTGGACAATATGTCCTGTGAGATGATGAAAGAGGCAGTGAAATTGGTAAATAAGGAAGTTATTTTGGAAGCTTCGGGTAATGTAAGCTTGCAAACTGTGCGAGAATTTGCTCAAACCGGGGTAGATTGTATTTCTGTGGGGGAATTGACGCATAGTGTAAAGAGTTTTGATTTTTCATTGAAAAAAAGAGGTGAGCAGATATGAACGAACTTATCGAGAAGATTGTGAAACTAAGAAGTGAATTGGGGAGTAAGGTGATAATACCGGTACATCATTATATCATACCGGAGATTGTCGAGATTGGCGATTTTGTGGGAGATTCCTATAAATTAGCGGTAGAATGCAGCAGAAGTAAAGCTGAATATATAGTAATGTGTGGAGTGCTCTTCATGGCAGAAGGAGCCAAGATACTCGCATCTGAAAAGCAAAAGGTGCTGATACCGCAAATCACGGCGGGATGTCCGCTTGCCAATATGATAGAAGATGATGCCGCTCGGAATGTTCATAAGAAATTGACTTCATCGACTCAAAAGGAAGTGATCCCGGTTACTTACATGAATTCCTATGCTGCTACCAAAAGCTTTTGTGGAGAGCATGGTGGTGCTGTGTGTACCAGCTCCAATGCGGTAGATATTATCCGGTATTATCATAAACAGGGCAAAGCAGTTTTTTTTAGCCCGGACTATAATCTTGGTATAAACTCTGCCAATCTGTTAGGGCTAGGTTCGGATGAGGTGATGCGAGTCGATTCGGATACTCCCGAAGGAGATTATTCGAAAGTAAAACTATTTATTTGGGATGGATTTTGCATTGTGCACAAGCGTTTTCATTTATCGGATATTGAACAGTTGAGAAAAACATACCCCAAGATCAACATTATAGTTCATCCCGAGTGTGATGAAGAGATCGTAGAGGCAGCAGATATGAGCGGTTCTACTCAGAAGATCTACAATGAAGTCAAAGATGCTGCGGATGGTTCGGTTTGGGGAATCGGAACGGAATATCATTTTGTCCATCGTTTGCAGATGGAGTATCCATCTAAAACTATTGTTCCGCTGAGGCGTTCGGATTGTTTTAACATGGGTAAGATAGATTTGGAAAGTTTATACTTGTCGCTACAATCTATCCAAGCATATGAAAACAATGAAGGCGAACTAAAAATAGAAGTTGAAGTATCACAAGAGCATATGGTAAATGCTAGAAAAGCTCTTGAGAAAATGATCCGGATAGTAGAAAGCGGGAAATGATGAAATATTCTTATGATATAGTGATATTAGGAAGCGGTATTGCGGGAATCACTGCAGGGATAATGCTCAAAGAACAAGGATTTGATGTCGTTTTACTCACAAAAGAGGATAACCCTCTGGAAACAGCCACTTACTATGCACAGGGTGGTATTATTGCAAAGAACAAGCAAGATAATTGCAAGCTCCTCAAGAAAGATATCCTTATAGCCGGTTCTTATTATAATTATCAGGAAGCGGTGGAGCTTTTTGCCAAAGAAGGTCCGAAATTGGTTTTCGATTTTCTGATAGATAAGATCGGTATAGAGTTTAGCAAAACACCGGCAAAAGAGCTAGATTATACCGAAGAAGCAGCGCACTCGCTCAGACGCATTCTACACTATGAAGATAGGACCGGTGAGATAATCCAGAAAGCGTTATGTTCCTATGCTCAGAAAATCGGATTGGAAATCAAATCAGATCATACTGCCATAGATCTGATTACGAACAATCATAATTCGCTTGATACTCAGGAGCTTTATAAGGAACGTGAAGTGATGGGTGTGTATGCTCTGAACAATAGTGAGAAGCGGGTTGATACTTTCTTCTCTCATCGAGTGATAATCGCTACCGGTGGCTTGGGAAATCTTTACCGTCATACCACAAACCTGCCCTCTGCTACAGGGGATGGCATGAGTATGGCACATAGAGCCGGCGCAGATATTATCAATGCCGAATTTGTCCAGTTTCATCCTACTTCTCTATATCATCGTGATATTCATAGATTCCTGATCTCCGAATCTCTTCGTGGTGAAGGAGCTGTCTTGTTGAATCATGAGGGCGAACGATTTATGCAGCGATATTCTGAGCATATGGAACTCGCACCTCGAGATGTCGTCGCCAGAGCGATCTATGATGAAATGGGACGTACAGGAAAAGAATTCATGTTTTTGGATATTGCTAGTGGGTATAAGGGAGATCTTCCTATAAAAGACCGTTTTCCTAATATATACAATACCTGCATGGAAGGTGGGATAGATATATCCAAAGAACCAATACCAGTAGTACCGGCAGCTCATTATTTTTGCGGTGGGATCAAAGCAGATATCCGAGGTAGAGCTTCTATCAAAAATCTCTATGCTATCGGAGAAATTGCCTGCAGTGGTTTGCATGGAGCGAACAGACTAGCTTCTACTTCGCTGGTGGAAGGGCTTTTGTGGGCTAAACAAGCAGCTAATGATATCTCAGATAGATTCGAAAAGATAGATGTTAATCGATTTGATAAGATCCCAGAGTGGAAGACACCCGGTTTCTCAGAAGAATTCGATCCGCTTCTTTTTCAGCAAGACTGGAAAGTAATCCAGCTCACTATGTGGAATTATGCCGGCATAATTCGAACTGAGAAAGGGCTGGAACGTGCCAAGTCCGACTTGAATTATCATGCCCATCGGATTTTTAAGTTTTACAAAAGATCACGCCTGACCAAGAATATTATCGAATTAAGAAATGGAGTGGTAAACTCGCTTCTGATAATAGAAGCAGCTCTGCACAATAAAAAATCTATCGGCTGTCATTATATCAAACGTTAAGTATTCTCCATCTCAGTGATAGTTTCTGATAAGGTGTTCTGTAGAATGTCCTCAGGCGGCGGCGAGATGAATTTATTCTCGATAAGATTATTAATGACCAGCTGAGCTTTGGATATGTCATCGTTAGCCCAAATTTGCAGATCTCTCTTACTCATCGTTTTTCTTGCCAGTCCTTCATCGATAGCAGCATTCCCGACCTCAGCAGCGATGATCGGAAAAACTTCTGTATCTTCCATTGTCGGGATGATATGTTCGGAATCTATACCTTTTGCTTCGGCATAATCAGCCAGAGCATGTGCAGCTGCTAGTACCATATTATTACTGATCTTTTTTGCTCTGACCATTAGTGCCCCTTTGAGTATACCGGGGAAGCCGAGTGAGTTATTTATCTGGTTGGGAAAATCTCCTCGACCGGTAGCTACGATATAAGCCCCCGCCTCTTTAGCTGCATAAGGATAGATCTCCGGGATCGGATTGGCGCAGGTGAAAACAATCGCTTTCTTGTTCATCGAACTAATCCAGCTTGGTTTCACTACATCAGGTCCCGGCTTAGAAAGCGCAACCAGAATATCTGCACCTACAAATGCTTGTTCGTGTGTCTTAATTTTATCATGATTACTATTTTCACACAGATGCCATTTCTTGTAATACCGCTCATCTGCGGCGATATCGGATCTATCGGAGTCTAATGAACCTTTTGAGTCGAAGAGAATAATATTACCGGCATCGGCACCCAAAGAGATTAGAAGTTCAGCTACGGTAGTATTGGAAGCTCCGGCACCCAGAAGAACTATCTTACAATTGGAGATGTCTTTATCAACTAATTTGAGAGCGTTTATCAATCCGGCAACTGTAACACATGCAGTTCCTTGAGCATCATCATGCCAGACAGGTATATCACAAGATTCCCTTAACTCGTCTAAGACACGATAACAATTTGGCTGAGAGATATCTTCCAAATTGATGGCACCGAAACTGTGTTGCAGCATTTTGACAAAACCGATGAGCTTATCAGCATCGTTTTCACCTGAACTATTACGACTATTCACACAAAGAGGATATGCATCCACTCCACCCAGATATTTCATCAGAAATGCTTTGCCTTCCATTACACCCAAACCACCGGAAGGAGTGCAATCTCCATCGCCTAAAACTCTGGTAGAATCACTTACTATGGCTACCAGATTACCGCGATTGGTGAGTTCAAAAGATAAATCGTTGTTATCACGAATAGAAGTGGACACGGAAGATACTCCCGGAGTGTACCATACATTAAACCAGTTGATTCCATAAATTCCCGCTTTGGGCATTACCTGCATTTTCCCACCGTAATACTTGTGCATTTTCAATGCGAGTTTTTTGTAAAAAATGGTTTTTGCTTTGGCAATCTGGGCAGATGAATAACTCGAAAAGCAATCATCAAGTTTATCTAACAAATAGCTTACTTTCTTCATATCTCTATTTCCTTTCCGGTAGATAATAAAACAAATAATTTATCATGCTAGATATTGGCAAGGTTAAAGTGAGTAAAATATCACTCATGGAACTGCGAGAAAAGAATAACCTCAAAATAATATTAATATCTGCATGTGACATAAGATAATAGTTGTTAATATTAGTCAAATGCCAATATAACTACAATATTCATATTTGCCTATATGTAATTGTTAGTTATAATATGGTTAAATAATAAAAGATAAGGAGAGAAAAGATGGAAAATCTAAACAAAGACACATTCAAAGAAAAGGTATTTGATTATGAGAACAACGAACAGTGGGAATACAAAGGAGATAAACCTGCTATCATAGATTTTTATGCAGATTGGTGTGCTCCCTGCAAGATGCTAACTCCGGTATTGGAAGATTTAAGTAAAAGCTATGAGGGCAAGGTAAAAATCTATAAAGTTGACACAGAAAAGGAGCCGGAATTATCTGGTATGTTTGGCATACGCAGTATACCTTCGATACTGTTTATACCTGTAGATGATAAGCCACAAATGGCGAATGGCGCATTACCCAAAGAGACTTTGGAAAAGCTTATCAAAGATGTGCTAAAAGTCGATCCTGATTAATGCAGAATCATATAGAAATCACCTCTATCTTGTCTGGATAAGGTGATTTGATTGTGGCGCTTCAATAGATCGAGCTTTTTGCGGATGAGCTCTTTATCATAGCCTGTGATAGAAATGAGGTCTTCGATTGTGCAGGGGCGGCGTCTTATCGTATTGAGGATAGTTTCTTCTATTGCAGCGTGATCGGATTTTATTTTCTTCTGCTGTGGTTTTGAAGCAATGATCTCAGTTTCCATAGGTAGGAAAAAATCTCTGATCTTTTCTAAAGTATGATAATCAGATTTTTTCACCCAATCTTCAGCGCCCGGTCTATCCAAGGCATTGATCTGCACCTTATCCGGACTTATCTCAAAAGCTGCTTCTGTTAGCTTGCGGATCTCATCCTCATGGTCATTCTGAGTTGGGATGATGAAAATCTCCAGCCACATAGTTGCCTTGCATTCGCGGCGAAAAGCCTTCAGACCGGCGATTATGTTTTTAGGTTTGAGTTTGGGATGAGGACGATTGATCTTTTCAAATATATCCTCGCTAGCAGCATCTAAAGAAGGTAAGATGAGGTCTATCGGGCAGAGCTCTTCTCTGAGTTGTTTGTCTGACAATAAAGTTGAGTTGGTCAGCAATGCTATCTTATATTGCGGATACTTGGTTTTCAAAAATTCGATGATGCTACCAATCTTGCTATGCAGGGTGGGCTCGCCCGAACCTGAGAAAGTGATATAATCAAGAGCCGGGTTAGAGCTGAGATAGTCGTCCAATTCCGAGATGACTTTATCCGTCGGCACATATTCAGCTCGTTCGATTTCCAAGTTTGTAGTGCATCCCACTTCACAGTAAATACAATTCATAGTGCAGTATTTGTAAGGAACCAAATCCACTCCGAGTGACATACCGAGTCTGCGCGAGGGTACAGGTCCGAATAAGTATTTCATATTTCTTTCCGATCCAAACAAAACAGGAGAGCGTCTGAGGCGCTCTCCCTGAGTTTTTAAGATTTAGATATTATCTTTGATAGATTTTTCTGTTTCAGTAGCAGATTTTTCGATCTGAGTACAGAGTTTCTCTGCTTTTCCCAAAATGTCAGTTTTGAATTTTTCATCTTCGATTCCGGGCATATTGATCTTGATGTTCAGATAAGCTGCTTTAGCTCCGGCATTAGCAGTTATAGCAGCTACACCGGCGTCGGAGAGTGCGTTTTCATTACCAATTGCAGCAATCTCTTTGGCAACTTGGACTGCCTGATGAGCTATTTCGATGGTTTCCAAAGGAACCAAGATAGCTTGTTTGGTTGCCTCTTGAATTGCTTCTGCTCTTTTGGCTTTGTCCTCATCACTCTTTTTAGGAAGGCGCATAGCATCCATCATATCATAAAATGCCTGAGTATCTTTGTCGACGGCATATAGAGCTTGTTTTTTGATCTCTTGTCCCTTATCAGCCAACTCTTTTGCCTGCTGCCATACTTTTTCATAACCTTTTTTATTGTAGGTCAAGTTGGAAACCATAGCAGAAAGAGCGCCGGATAGAGCAGCAGAAACTGCAGCCACACTACCACCGCCCGGAGCAGGAGAATCGGTCGATAACTCGTCAGCAAAGTCGGAGATTGTCATGTTGACAAGATTATCTTTATCCTCGATAGCATATTCTATCACTTTCTTATAGATATCGAATGGTCCGAGTTCGGACAATCCCATAGATTGGATGGCAGTTTCGATAATCATTTTCTCCGGTATGCCGGTAGTTTCATCCATGGCATCCAGATAGTACTTTCCAGCTTGGATCATAGCTTCTTTCGGAATCAAGCCTACCAATTCACTTCCTGTGACGACCAACCCTTTCTCAAGGGCAAGCTCTCGTACTTTTTCCAGCACTTTATGTGGTGGTGAGATTTTGTAGTTAGTCAGATTCATACTGATCTGAGCACGATTGTATTCATCTATATACCAACCGACCGCTTTACAGTTTTGAAATAAGCCGGGGACTCTGAGTTTTTTGCCATTTTCATCCCGAACTATCTTTCTGTTCTTATCCCTTTTTAACCTACCTTTTTCTCTGATTGAGAGGGCGATATCGTGTGCTTTTTTCTTGTCGCGGGTATTCAAGTTGATATTGTAAGCGATGAGAAATTCGCGAGCCCCGATCGCAGTAGCACCTGCACGGGCGTTGAATTCCTGTGGTCCAAAATCCGGTTTCCATTTCTCATCTTTCATTTTTGCCGGCAGAGCTTCATATTCGCCTTTTCTGATATTAGCCAGATTTTTCCATTCCGGTCTGGAAGCAGAATATTCATAGAGATATACCGGTATTTTCAGCTCTTCACCAACTCTTTTTGCCAATTTTTTAGAAAGTTCCACGCATTCTTCCATCGTGATACCGGCTACAGGAACAAAGGGGCAGACATCTGTAGCACCCATACGCGGATGTTCACCTTTGTGTTTGCTCATATCGATAAGTTCAGCAGCCTTTTTAATAGCCTGGAAAGCGGCTTCTAAAGTGTGATTTGGCTCACCTACAAAGGTGAACACAGTTCTGTTTGTGTCTGCTCCCGGATCGACATCGAGCAATACTACATTCTTAATAGACTTGATAGTCTGAGAAATTTCATTCAGTACATTCTGATCGCGACCTTCACTAAAGTTGGGTACGCATTCTACAAGTTTCATAACTTACCTCCACGATTATTATTTTTCATAAACACATTTACCTGCTATATAAGTAGCAGAAATTGGATGTTCCTGCCATAGATAGATCAAGTTTGATAGGATATCTTCACCTGTCTTGTGAGCTATATCTTCTATCGGCATCAAGATAAAGTCTGCTTGTTTACCACTTTCGATCGAGCCGATACACTCCTCTTTATCAAGAGCGAGTGCTGCTCCCAATGTAGAATAATAAAAAGCAGTCTCAGGTATGATCTGATCGGTTTCCTGACGATAAAGGCTCATTTTCAT
>Ga0334899_1001706_pt1 | contig 19979 bp, 20 predicted proteins | sample GraSluR3_MG_FD_207219 | JGI IMG/M metagenome (GOLD analysis project Ga0334899, IMG submission 207219) | Sludge microbial communities from methane-producing bioreactor in Wageningen University, Netherlands - Granular Sludge_8_08-R3 | ecosystem: Engineered > Bioreactor > Anaerobic > Unclassified ...
TCAGCAGCTAAAGCAACAAGTCAAACGTGAGCTTTGGAGTAATTGTTCCGAATTCTTAATCAATCCCCTTTACCACGTAAAATGCGGATGACCCAACTTTTTAACGATTAAAGTGGTAACCTTTGGATACACAAAAAGTCTTTTCCTGTGTGTGCGTATCCGATGGTTTCAAAATACACGACTACCAACTTGGACGGGTTCTAAACGGTAGAAAAGCACTCTTCTAAAATTGCCATGATGGTATGAAAACCTCAATTTAACGCATTCAAGAGGGTTTTTTGGCCTATTGTATCCCTAAACTATTGTATCAAAACCTACGCAAAGACCTCCCTCTATACTTTGCTAGAAAGACAATAAGTAGTTTACAGAAAAAGAGATACTAGCTATACACAGCAAGTTTAATTGATTCAAACAAGTAAACATATGTTAATTTGAAAATTACTTTTAGTCACCCTTATTAGATCAGCTCTTCAACCTTGTTTTCATTCTGCTTCATGCTTGAGAATAACATGGAAATATTGCCAGCAGGGAATCATCTTCCACGACTCTGAAAATGATACCAGCATTCTTCAATAACTTGCACTTAACTTTTATGTTCCCATCCTACCCATAGGTCTTATTGCCCGTATTTGTAAAGCTGCTGCATTGCGGAATTTTTCGTGTATAACAAGAATCATGCATCCATGGGACCGGATTGCTTGAGTAATCGGATGTCTTTTGCAGGAGAGTTCCCGAATTGACGACTATACTCCCTGCAAAACTGGGAGGAGCTCTCATACCCAACCTCAAAGGCTGCTCTGGTTACATCAAGATCATCAACAAGCATTAAGCGGCGGGCTTCCTGAAGGCGGAACCATTTCTGGTATTGGAGGGGGCTCATGGCTGTCAGGTTATGGAAATGATGATGAAAAGAGGAAAGGCTCATGTGGCACAATTCGGCCAGTTCTTCCATCTTGACGGGTTTGTTGTAATTATCCTTGAGCCACTGTACCGCACCATGTATTTGGGAGCTCTGGCTGCCTGCCATGCTCAATTGACGTACATGATATCCTTGATCACTCGTTATCAATCGATAGAGTATTTCACGTTTGATTGAAGGTGCTAGAAAGGGTATGGAGACTGGTTCCTCCAGCAGGTTGATTAGTCGCAGAAAAGCATCGATCAAGGACAAGGATAGCTGTCCAACGCTCATGGCGCGTTGTGTTGGTAGTTTTGAAGGAATGGGGAGACTGCCCTCGGCAAGGAGTTTGGCAATCTCTTTCTGTTCCAAGGTAAACGCCAGACCCATATACGGCCTTTCCGGACTGGCATCCCGAATCTGGGCTACAACTGGTAAATCCAGGGAGGTGACCAGGTAGTGATCCCTGTCATATACCAACGAATCCTTACCCAACAATACTTCCTTTGAGCCCTGGCCGATCAGACAGATGCTCGGTCGCTGGATGATTCGTATTCGCGCCGAAGGAGCTTCGTACTTGTACATCCACAGCCCCGGGATGGCGTCCTTGGCATTCCCCTTGGTTCCCGTCCAATATTCAATCCGCTCGGTCAATGTATTCTTTGCATGCAATAGTTCATCAGTCATATGGTCCAATAGTATATGTTTTGCTGAATAATTCAACCTATTACACTGAGTATTTGCAGGATTAGGCAAAATGAATGCAGGAATGTTGTATTTCTCCGTCCTTCCATCTGATATCGTTAGGCTAGAAAAAATATGGGAGCTGGAGCGAACCCCAGTGTAGGGATCCTCCTGTCCCGGAAGCATATCAGCAAAAATCGATCACCTGTCGTACAGATAGATGTAGTATTTGTAGGAGAACAAAATGGAATATAAAACGTTGAACAATGGAATCCAGATGCCGGTACTTGGGTTTGGGGTCTTTCAGATCCCTGACAAGAATGAATGCATAGACAGTGTGGCTGAAGCAATCAGGGTGGGATATAGGCTGATTGATACAGCTGCATCCTATGGGAATGAGGAAGCGGTGGGGATTGCCATCAAGCGAAGTCCTGTGGACCGTTCCGAGCTCTTCATCACCACCAAGATTTGGATTCAGGATGTGGGGTACGAAAAGACACGGAAAGCTTTCGAGAAATCTCTCGCCAAACTGCAACTCGATTATCTTGACCTGCTTCTGATCCATCAACCCTACGGAGATATCTTTGGAGCATGGAGGGCGATGGAGGAACTGTACCAAGAAGGCAAGGTCAGAGCCATCGGAGTCAGCAATTTTCCAGACTACCGGGTAATGGACCTGATCGTCCATTCTCAGATCAAGCCTGCAATCAATCAGGTTGAGACCCATCCTTTCTGCCAGCAGCAGGGGAGTGCAGAGTTCCTTGCTGCCAATGGGGTGCAGATTGAATCGTGGGGGCCGTTTGCTGAGGGAAGGAACAACCTGTTCTCCAACGAACTGCTGGCCTCAATCGGAGAAAATCACCATAAATCGGTTGCCCAGGTGGTTCTGCGTTGGCTGATCCAACGGGGAGTCATTGCAATCCCCAAATCAACGAAACCAGAAAGGATTGCACAAAATTTCGATATATTCGACTTCAGCCTGTCTGAAAGTGAGATGGATGCCATCAAGGGTCTCGATCAAGGCAAGGGCCTCTTCTTTGATCACCAGGATCCGGCGATGGTTAAGTTTCTCTCGGAACGACGTATTGATTGATTCGGTATTCAGATCAGGATGACCATATTTGTATGAAAGGAGAAATTCTTATGAAGAAACGTATCACGATTTTCGTGTTGGCAGTAATTACTGTTGGGATGTTTGTATCCTGCAGTACTACTGAAGGGAACATCGCCACAACTGCAAACGGGGATTCGGATATCTTATATATCCAGGAACAAGGCAACTTCTCAGCCGGGGGAACGGTTGTGACCAGTGAGGGGACGTATGATCCGATGCAGCCGTGGGTGGTCCCTCAGGGTGGGCAGACCCGGCATGGAGACCACGCGGATGTCCTCTATCAGATTCCCGTTGATGCCAACGATCATCCGATGGTGTTTCTCCACGGATATGGCCAGTCACGACGGAGTTGGCAGATGACAGCTGACGGAAGGGAAGGCTTTTCTGATATCTTTTTGCGTGAAGGCCACAGCGTCTATCTCGTGGACCAGCCAGGCCGAGGTGAAGCCGGACAGGTTACCGGTGCCGGGCAAATCCCTGCAACTCCCGATGACCAGACTTGGTTCACCCAATTCCGCATCGGCCTCTGGCCTGAATTTAACGAGGGTGTGCAATTTCCACAGGATGCAGAATCGCTTGACCAATTCTTCCGCATGATGGTTCCCGATACCGGTACCACGGCTGAAAGAAACGCAACCGTCACGGCGATGTCGGAGATTTTCGACCGTTTGGATGGAGGAATCCTGTTCACACATTCGGCCAGCGGTATGACCGGTTGGCAAACGGCAATCGCAAATGAGAAGGTTGAGGCTGTTGTCGCCATCGAACCAGGAGGGTTCGCCTTCCCCCTGGATCCGGATTCCGATCCAGCGCAATCGTATGGACGGGTTTCGATGGATGAATTCATGAAACTGACCCGTATTCCCATCATAGTCTATTATGGGGATTACATACCTGCAGAAGAAACGGATGTACCCTCACAAGAATTCTGGAGACGCTCATTGGCATCTGCAAGGCAGTGGGCAGAGCTTGTGAACAGCTATGGAGGTGATGTGACGGTTGTGCACCTACCTGAAATCGGTATTCTAGGGAACACGCACTTCATCATGTCGGATTTGAACAACCAAATTGTTGCGAAGCATATCAATGAATGGCTGATAGAGAAGGACCTCAAATAAGAGGAAGAGGCCGATAGATTACTCGATGAAGAGGATCGTGTGGTTTTAAGCGATCTTCTCACATCGGGCCAGGTGGAGGATAATACCAGGTACATGGAGAACCATACGGAAAAGCCTCGCAGTGCATCGGCTGCGGACTATGTGAGAAAAATTGTCCGCAGAATCTAAGGATTCGTGAACTCCTCCAACGTATATCCATTACGTTTGAGGGAGCTCCTGCCAAACAAGGGAGGTAGACCATAACCATGATCAGACGGGAAGGAAAAGAATACGCAAAAATGTCATGTTTCATTATCCTGATGCTTCTGCTTGTCGGAGGTGGCAGCGTCACTGCACAAGGCCAGGCTGACAGATCCATTTCCGGGACAGCAGGCAATGTATCACAAGAGGCTGCTGCAATGGGATTTACACAAGAAAGCTTGGTTTGGGATGTCATTGATGATCCATCTTTTGATGGGTTCGGCAGACTCATCTTCCCGGTGGACAGGTCCATTGACCGTCAGATGAGGCTGGTTGAAGTAGGCAGCATCCTGACGTGGTACACCTATGTGAGTGCTGATCGTACCGTCGAAATTGTAAATTACCTCAGGACCAGCGCACGTGCAGGACAGCAAGTTTTCTATGATATCTATTCAGAAACAGAGAAAGCGGCTGACCCTGCAAAGAAAAACACCGGACTTTTCTTCTTCCGAGGGAAGCCGGGACAGAAAGCGGCTATACTCAGCGCCGGTGGTGGGTTTGCGTACGTAGGTGCAATGCATGACAGCTTCCCCCATGCTCTGGAATTGTCGAAAAGGGGATACAATGCATTTGCATTGATCTACCGGCCGGGAGCCAACACTGCCAGTGAGGATCTTGCCCGGGCGATTGCCTTCATTCATGAGCATGCGAGCGAACTTGAAGTTGACATAGAAGGATATTCACTGTGGGGAGGCTCAGCAGGTGCCCGTATGGCGGCATGGTTGGGATCCTACGGAACAACAGCCTTTGGGGAATCTGAGTATCCGAAACCTAAGGCGGTTATCATGCAATACACTGGGCTTACCGAGGTAACAGGAAATGAACCGCCGACCTATGCCTGTGTGGGGACTAGCGACGGTATAGCAAGCTACCGGACCATGGAAAACCGCATCAATCGGATAAAGGCGCAGGGAACCGATGCGGAGATTGATATCTTTGAGGGATTGCCGCATGGGTTTGGTCTTGGGGAAGGAACAATCGCCGAGGGTTGGATCGATAATGCAATCAAGTTCTGGGAAAATCAGGTGAACCGATAGGAGGTCTGGAATGAGAATGCATGCAATTGCAATGTTGGTATTGCTTAGTATCGGTTTGCTCGGATCATGCGGCAGTTTTAGTGCTTCGACCACTGTTGATGCGCTATCTCATACTAACCAACCTGAGAGAGAGCTGGAGGCTAGCTATACCATGGAAGGTGATTACGATTCCGATAATCCCATTCCCAAGGAACTGTGGACCATCCCGAATGAGTACCTGCGCGAAGCGGATCAGCCGGGAACCCTTGTTGAGCTCAGATATGACACCTATGAATCCAGGACCTACGCCCAGAAGAGCAAGCCAATCACTAAACGAGCCATTGTATATCTACCTTATGAGTATTCAGATGAGAAAGAATATAATGTTCTCTATCTGATGCATGGAGGTTGGAGCAACGAGACAACAACCCTTGGCACGCCTGAGCAACCGAGTGCTTTCAAGCATGTTGTGGATCATGGCATAAGGAATGGGGAATTTGACCCGCTCATCATCGTCTGTCCCACTTACAACAATGAGAGCCCCGAGGATAGCGCGGACTACACTCTGGCATTCTATACCTTGACGGCAAACTATCACCAGGAACTGGTGAATGATTTGATTCCTGCTGTTGAAGGCACATACTCCACCTATGCAAAAGGAACATCAGCAGAGGATATCAGAGAGTCCAGAGACTATCGTGCCTTCGGCGGGTTTTCCATGGGTTCGGTTGCCACTTGGCACACCTTCATCAATAGCCTGGATGCATTTCGATACTTCCTGCCCATGAGCGGTGCCATGGATTATGACGGCGATATTATCGATGCCGCGGTTACTGCTTCCGATTTCATTCCTGATGATTACTTCATATACGCGATAACCGGTTCCAGTGATTTTGCATATGGGCAATTTGCCAGGCAGATCGAAGCGATGATTGCAAAGCCTAGCGGGAATTTCAAGCTGTATGATGATGAGAGATCGGGAAATATTGCATATCGCGTAAAGGAAGGCTATTCCCATGACGGTCGTGCTGCAATGGAGTATACCTACAACGGATTGAGGTGGTTCTGGAATTGAATCGAAGATGTTATAAGAGCCAATAAGTTCTCATACTCTAAGCTCTATCCCATTCTTGAAAATGAACCGCATATCCTCTTTACTATTGACCACGGCATGATCGGCAAGAGCGTGCCAAAGAGTCTCCGTGAATTCGGTAACCAAACCTTCCTGTTTCTTTAAACCCTTCAGAAACAGTTCTGTTTTTGTCTTTCGAGACTTTCGTTCATGTATCGTACCTTCCAAAGCTGACAATTGTTCTGATGATTTTATCTTTTCGGAAGATGGCACTGTTTGATAATTTCTTATATTGTATCATATAATTTAGCCTGGCAACCATCCCAGGGCTAGACAGAAGTGTGAGCATATCTCTAAACAGGAAGAATGTAATCGACGAAGTAGTAGGTAAACACAAAGCAACCCACCGGTTAAGGTGGGTTGGATGCCTGATTAGTAAGTATAGCAGGGACAGGACTCGAACCTGCGACCTCCGGGTTATGAGCCCGACGAGCTGCCAACTGCTCTACCCTGCGCCGACAAGAGCTAACTATATCGAGGTTTGGATAAAGAGTCAACCGGGTAGGGGAGAAAAGAGTGACAATGCAAGAGTGTGTCAAAATGACCCACGCTAAGTGTTGTGTTAATAATGGCCTTGCGGAAGTGGGACAACTTTCAACATTCTAAAGTGTAAAAATCTGCCTGTGGGACAAAATGACACATATGTAAGAAAAATGCCCCAAATCGTCTACCTATCTAAGCACCCTATGCTGACTGGTCACGTGATCATGACTGTTTTTCGTACCTGAGAAAAATATATAAACATATGCACAAAAAGGAAATAACAGAATACAGATAATAGGCTACAACATGAAATGAAAAGTTGGCACGCTTGTTGCATGTATGTAAGTGTCCAGGAAAACGGACGAAAAAGCAAAATATATTACGGAGGTGTAATTATGAAATACATCGTGAACAGAAACCCAAATTCGGTGAGCATGGCTCGTGACTTCGACACCCTGTTCAACAGCCTGTGGAACAACTGGGGAGTCCCATCGACCAAAACACCAGCAGTGGACGTCTGGGAGAATGAGAAAGCCTACTTCGTAGAGGCAGAGTTGCCCGGTTTCGACGAGAAGGATGTAGACGTGCATATCGACAAGCACGTACTCAAGATCTCTTCCGTATGCGAAGCGGAAACTGAAACCAAGAACGACAAGGCTGAACCGAACTACCTTATTCGTGAAAGGACCTGCAGAGGCTTCGAGCGAAGCTTCACCCTTCCGGAAGGTATCGACGAGGACCACATCGAAGGCGAATTCAAGAATGGCGTACTGACTATCACCATTCCAAAAGTTCCCGCAAAGCAACCGAAGAAGATTGAAGTGAAACTCAAAAAGTAGAGAAAACGGTACATCCACCCCGCACATGGCCGCCAGAAATGGCGGTCGTGGTGCATATTGACCCATAATCCAGAACTGACACTGGTCTGCAGCCCAGCACTTTGGTATACTTAAGACAAGGGCAACGAATAGAAACATTCATGAACCTATCAATGAGGAGGAACTATGGCATATTCAGAACCGTATGATGCATTAGACGAGAAGACGCGAGAGATATCACGCGCCATCACCAGTCTTCGCGAAGAACTCGAAGCAGTCGACTGGTACAACCAACGCGTAGCAACATCGAAAGACCAGGCACTGAAAGAGATCATGGCACACAATCGCGACGAAGAGATCGAACACGCAGCCATGACCATCGAGTGGCTTCGCAGAAACATGGACAAATGGGACGACGAACTACGAGACTACCTATTCACCTCCGGTTCCCTGATCGAAGTGGAGGAGGGCGGAGCATCGTCATCCTCGGGTGGGTCTTCCCTCTCGATCGGTGACATGAAGTCGTAAGCAGAACAATAAGGAGATTACCTATGGATATCTTGAAAAGAGAACTCGCACCCCTGTCCACCCATGTCTGGGAAGAAGTGGAGAGCCGAGCAGCAGAGATTCTGAAGTCTCGACTCAGTGCACGGAAAGTGATCCACGTGGAAGGACCGAAGGGTTGGAACTATACAGCAGTCCCCGAAGGGAGACTCGACCTGGTAGAAGAGACCGGCGACGTGAAAGCCGGCGTCTATCGTGTTGCTCCACTCAGTGAAGCCCGAGTCCGATTCACCCTCAACCGGTGGGAGATGGACAACCTGAACCGAGGAGCAAAGGACATCGACCTCGACTCGCTCGACGCAGCAGCAGAGAAAATCGCAGACTTCGAAGAGAAGGCGATCTATGAAGGATTCAAGTCCGGAGGTATCGTCGGTCTTGCAGAGGCTGCAGCACACAAACCAGTGGTCTTCGGAAAAGATGGATCTTCCATCATGGAGTCGGTCAGCATTGCACTGGTCACACTCAGATCGAGTCATGCACAGGGCCCCTGTTCACTCGTAGTCGGAACGAAGGGCTGGCTTGCACTCAACAAGGAAGTGCAGGGACTTCCACTTATGGAGAGAATCGAGAGACTCATCGGCGGCAAAGTAATTCACAGCCTAGCCATAGATGGTGCATATCTGCTTCCGTTCGACGATGAGAATCTGGAACTCACTATCGGGCAGGATTTCGCCATCGGATACGAGACACACGACACGAAGGAAGTGACGCTCTTTATCACAGAATCGTTCACATTCCGTGTGCTCGACCCGAATCTCATCGTACCATTCACCGTATAACTCGACACGAGCACATAAGTCGGCACCCTCGTACTCCGGGGGTGCCTGTTCATGGGGTTGTGGTACAAGCACACTTGGTGGTAGATTGCTCTCATGCAAAACAGCGTCTCGAATACGGTGCGCCAGAACAAGATGGGAGTGAAACCTGTCGGCTCTCTTCTGGTCTCCATGGGCTTGCCCATTATGCTCTCCATGATGGTGCAGGCCCTCTACAATGTCGTCGACTCCATATTCATCGCCCGAATCGGCGAGCATGCGCTCACCGCCGTCTCGCTAGCGTTCCCCATTCAGATACTCATGATCTCCATGGGTGTCGGAACCAGTATCGGGGTGAACGCTCTCCTCTCCAGACGGCTCGGACAGCAGAAGCCCCAAGAGGCATCCGCAGTCGCCATGCAGGGCCTGTTTCTTGCTGTGGTGATCTGGATCGGATTCGCCATCGTCGGTGCACTGCTTACCCCATTCTTCTTCCAGTGGTTCACCCAGGATAGCGAAATACTAGCCATGGGACAGATCTACATGCTCATCTGTACCACCCTCTCTCTGGGGATATTCGGACAGTTCGTCTGTGAACGGATCATGCAAGGGACAGGGGATACGATCCACCCCATGATCACCCAGGCATCGGGAGCGATCATCAACATCATACTCGATCCCATTCTTATCTTTGGCCTGTTCGGTATGCCGCGCATGGGAGTCGCCGGAGCTGCGGTCGCAACCATCATCGGGCAGATGTCGGCAATGGGACTCGCACTCTTCTTCATGCTCAGGAAGACACGCGATCTCACCTTCTCGTTTCGACGATTCCGACCGAGCTGGACGATCATCAAAGAGATCTATCAAGTGGGACTTCCTGCAATCGTCATGCAGTCCATCGGTTCGGTCATGACCATAGGTTTGAACACTATCCTGATCACCTTCAGCGCCACCGCAGTGGCCGTATTCGGCGTCTACTTCAAACTCCAGAGCTTCATATTCATGCCGGTGTTCGGACTCGCCACCGCCATGATCTCGATCGTGGCATACAACTACGGCGCACGGAACCGGCAACGGATAACCGGAACCATCCGGTTCGCCGTCATGATATCGGTATCGATCATGCTCTGTGGACTAGCGATGTTCCAGGTGTTCCCCCAGGTCCTCTTGAAGATGTTCGACGCCTCTCCCGATATGATGGACATCGGAAGCAGAGCCCTGAGAATCATCAGCATCCACTTCCCGCTTGCCGGAGTGGCGATCATCCTGAGCTCCTCGTTCCAGGCAATGGGCAAGGGGATCTACAGCCTGCTCATGTCCATCACCAGACAGCTCATCTTCCTCCTTCCCGCTGCGTATATCCTCTCATTGATCGGCGGACTGGATGCCGTATGGTTCGCATTCATGGTCTCCGAGATTGCATCGATCACCATGAGTGCCTTCTTCTATCATAGAATCTATCACCGGACCATCCGACAACTAGAGCCGACCAAAGCAGCCGGCTCCACTCAGTGACTCGAGGTGAATCAGTCTAGAATGATCAGGGCAAGAAACACGAGAGGCTCACTGGCATCGTTTCGAATCGCGTGACTTGCACCATCGCCGGTGATCACGAGATCTCCTGCCTTCACCAACTTCTCACCATCGGCCTCGGTGACCACACCCTCGCCACTGATGATCCAGTAGTACTCGGTCTCGTTCTCGTGATTGTGCTCCCCGATCGAGGTCCCCTGCCTAAGGGTGATGGTACTGAAAAGCCGACAGTGTTTCATCTCCTCGGGCTTGAGGAAATCGAGTGTCTGCGCTAGACCATTGCCACCGCGCATCTGGCGTTCTTGATAGAGCATCTCACTTGCATGTTTGATCATCGTCTGTTCTCTCCTTGTACATTTCAATAGAAGTTTGCCGAACGACCCCACTCGTAGTGGTTCTTTCGGATCTCATCACGCGTGGGCATGCGGTAGAATACGAACCCCTCCTTGTGTCGGGCGAAGAAGATCCCCTCCCCGATACTCTGGTAGGTGAACCGGATACTCGCAGAACGGTCGATGGTTTTCGAACGTTTGCCCGGATGCTTCCGGATCTCTTCGAAACACATCTTCACATGTTCACGACCCTCACGGTCATACATGCCACCGACATTCCCCGTGTGCTCAAGATCGTCCAAGTCTATGATGTTTACATCGGCAAATACAATAGCTGGAACGGAAATATGGTTCGTGGAATCGAGGAGATAGCGAGAGAATGGCTCCGGCGGAAGACTGCTTGCGACCAGAGGAGTCACCGGGCACAGCTCCTTGTAGAGCGCATAACCACGCCAGTCGAACGATTCTCGATACGGCATCTGGCTGAGCTCGAGACTCCTGCCATCCCGAGTCACGAGATACAGCTTACCGAGATAGATGAGCGGAACACGTTCAAGGACCCGGTAGACACTCAGATAGACCGAATGCTTCGGCGTCCCATCGGCATGAGGCTTACACGCTCTTCGTGCGTAGTCCCAGTCGAACTCATCACCGAACTCCCCGGTCAACTCTGCGAATATCAGTTGCTCGGAAGCAGTCTTGTGCTCCCCAGTGGCCATATAGGCTCCGAACTCTGCGCTATCGAGCATCGATGCGACCAACGCCTCACTCGGAGAGACCATCAGGTAGTAGTGCATACGGCACCTCCTTCTCGGAATCGTGTCCACAGAAAGTGTACCATAAACGGGCAAACTATCAATGAAGATTATATCATGAGCAGTAATTGCCCAAAATGGCCGCATCTGGTACGGTAGAAACGAAGTAGCCGCTTCCAGCGGTGTCCTTGCACGCCCATGGTGGGTAGGAGGTCTGCATGTTTACCATTCTGGAGAAACAAAAACTATCAACTGAAGTGTTCCGCGTCCGTATCGAGGCTCCGAACATTGCTCGTGAACGGAAAGCTGGACAATTCGTCATAGTGCAGCAAGGTGGTGACTATGCCGAGCGTATCCCGCTCACCATTGCAGATGCCGATGCTCAAGAGGGGTCGATCACCCTCGTATTCCAAGCCGTCGGAGAAGCGACCCATAGACTCGCCACACTCGAAGCGGGAGATGCGATCGAAAATGTACTCGGACCACTGGGAAAACCGACCCATATCGAGCGGTACGGCAAAGTCGTCTGTGTCGGTGGCGGAGTCGGCGTAGCACCCATGCATCCGATCGCTCAAGCCATGAAACAGGCTGGCAATGAGGTGAAGATCGTCATTGGAGCTCGTAACAAGGACCTAGTGATTCTCGAAGACGAGATGCAAGCCATCGCAGATGAACTGGTCGTCTGTACCGATGACGGTAGCTACGGCCGGAAAGCTCTGGTCACCGAACCGTTGAAAGAGTTGTGTGAGAACTGGAAACCGGACCTGGTCGTAGCGATCGGACCGCCGATCATGATGAAGTTCTGTACCGAAACGACGCGCCCATTCGCGATTCCTACTGTCGTCTCGTTGAACACCATCATGATCGATGGAACCGGCATGTGCGGCGGTTGTCGGGTGAGTATAGATGGCGAGACGAAATTCGTCTGTGTCGATGGTCCCGAATTCGACGCATTCGCCGTAGATTGGGACAACCTGTTGTTGCGATTGGGCACCTATCGACCGCAGGAGCAGGAGGCTCACCACCGTTGTCATATTGGATTGAACATCAAGGAGGGTGAGGCATAATGGCGCACATGCATGAGAAAGAGCTGGACCAGCAGGCCAGAGAATTGCTCGAACAGTATCAGCAGAGAGCGTTGAAGGTGAAGGAGCGATTGGCCATTCCACCGCAAGACATGCCATCGCAAGACCCTTCCGTACGTGTCGGGAACATGGAAGAGGTCGCCATCGGCTACACCGAGGCACAGGTCAAGGTAGAGGCATTGCGGTGTCTGCAGTGCAAGAATGCACCCTGCATCGCCGGCTGCCCCGTAGGAATCGATATTCCCCGTTTCATAGCCAAAGCTGCCGAGGGCGATTTCGCAGGCTCGGTCGCGGTGATCAAACAAAGCTCGATGCTCCCCGCCATCTGCGGCAGAGTCTGTCCGCAGGAGTCTCAGTGCCAACTCACGTGTACGGTCGGTAAGTCGCTCAAGAGTATCGACAAGGCGGTGAACATCGGTCGTATCGAGAGGTATGTCGCAGACTGGGAATCGGCTACCGGAAGTCGCGAGAATCCGGTGGTCGGTGCACCTACCGGTAAACGTGTAGGAGTCGTCGGCAGTGGACCGGCAAGCATGACTGCCGCAGCAGACCTCCGCCGTGCAGGACATGAGGTTGTCATGTTCGAGGCACTTCACAAAGCTGGAGGCGTGCTGGTCTACGGAATCCCCGAATTCCGACTGCCCAAACGTATCGTGCAGGAAGAGCTCGATGCACTGATCGATATGGGGGTGAAGATAGAGCATAACTTCCTCGTCGGTCGTACCGCCAAACTGCAGGATCTCATGGAGCGGGAGGGCTTCGATGCCCTCTTTCTTGGAACCGGAGCGGGGTTGCCTAAATTCCTCAGGATAGACGGGGAGAATCTCATCGGCGTATTCAGCGCAAACGAGTACCTCACCCGAAGCAATCTCATGCGTGCCTATGAGCGGAACGTTGCAGGCACACCGCTGTATGGTTCGAAGAGAGTCGCTGTGTTCGGTGGTGGGAATGTGGCTATGGATGCAGCGAGAACTGCCTTGCGACTCGGAGCAGACGAAGTCACTATCGTCTATCGTCGAACCGCTGAGGAGATGCCGGCGAGAAGGGAGGAGGTCATCCACGCTGAAGAGGAGGGGGTCAAGTTCCTCTACCTCCATGCTCCGCTACGGATTGTCGGAGATGAGACGGGGCGTGTGAGTCATGTCGAGTTGATAACCTGTGAACTCGGTGAGCCCGATGCTTCGGGAAGACGGAGACCGATCGAGATTCCAGGAACAGAAGCGCTACACGAATTCGACACGGTCATCGTTGCGATCGGTAATGCATCGAACCCCCTCATCGAGCGGACGACCAAAGGGCTTGAAGTGAATAGATGGGGGAATATCGTGGTCGATGAAGAGACTTGCGCAACTTCCATGCAGGGAGTCTATGCCGGTGGGGACATCGTACTCGGAGCAGCGACGGTTATTCTCGCCATGGGACAGGGACGGCGCGCTGCTCAGGCGATGAATGCCTATCTCGCATCCTCAAAGGAGTCTGTGTGAGTGCACTATTCGATTTTGATTCGGTGATCTGCCACTTGGTTTCCAGAACGAAGACCGAAGCAATCGACGAAGTCATCGACAAGTGTTCCATCTTCCAGAGTCTGCCCGACATACATCGGTTTCGTCGGGCAGTCCACAACCGTGAAGCAATCGAGACGACCGGAATCGGACACGGGATCGCCATCGCTCACGGGAAGATTCGAAGTCTCTCTCATGTTCAGGTAGGACTCGGGCTCTCCGAGTGTGGGGTCACCTACGATGCAAAGGATGGCCTTCCGGTCCATTTCCTCTTCGTCATTGCCAGTTCTCCGACTCGCCAGTTCGAGTACATTCGTACATTGAGCACCCTGCTGAGAACCGTACGCAGCCCCGAAGTGAGAGACCAGCTGCTGCAGCTCGATACGAACTACGAATGTCCCGATCCACTCACCCCTCAGGGAGCATCGCTCATGCGTATGCTTGCGGACCAGCATTTCGCCTGGCTCTGGAGGGATCGTATACAGTAGTTCAGTAGATGTGCGTCTCGGTCACCACGATATCCACCACCATGTCGTGGGATTCGAACGGAATCTCAGCCAGAATCTGCGTAGAGAAACAGACTCCAACCATGTGCGCATGGGCGATTCGCTGTGCGAGGAACCGATCGTAATACCCTTTCCCACGGCCCAGACGTCTCCTGTGGGGAGTGAACGCAAGAGCCGGCACCAGAATCAATACCTGTTCATAGCTCGAGAGGTCCACTGGCGCGTGGTACGAGGGATCCGGCTCATACACCGGGAACCGTCCCCGTACGATTCGGTCTCTCCAGTCTGGCTCCATCGCAAAAAACTGCATGGACCCGGCCGACTCGCACCGGGGAAACGCAACCGATTTCCCCAATTGGAAGGCTAGGTCGTATATACTCCCGATATCCGGTTCAATCTTATTGGGGATGAAGCCAAGTATGAGATTGGATTGTCTGAAAGCCTGGAGTTGCGTTAACTTCTCGCGAATCTGCTCGGAGCAGCGAGCGCGGAGATGCGGATCGAGTTCCTGTACGAGGCTGCGGGAGGTGAGACGCAACTGTCGCTTCTGTTCTGCAATTGTCATGACATACAGTATAGCGAATCGGTCAGGAGCTTCAATAGCCTGTATGTGAAAGGTAAGTTACAGCGAAGAATACTCCGGTCGAGATACCAGTGAGCATGGGATCTCGCCACGAGTAACCGAGTCCGCCCCGCTCTTTGTTTGGATCGAACTGACGAGCTTTCAGGGCAGACTCAACCTGTTGCGAACGGTCGAGCAGTAATTCGAATACCGCTGCTGTGTAGGAGACGATACTGCGGATAGGATGTCTCGCCGGTCGATCCCACCTGGCTTTTCTTGCCTGAGAGACCTCGGAAGCGACATCGAACAACAATGGGATGGTCGCAATCGTCAATTCGATGGTGGCACCTGTCCGATACCCCCGAACACCGGGAATCCGAGAGAGAGCCGAACCAATCGATCTGGCAATGTCATCCGGTGCGCTCGAGTCTGCGAAGGTCATGCCCATGAGTACGATCGTCGCGAAACGTACGAGCGCAGTGACCGGATCGATCCAATCCGGTGCCTGCAGAGAGCGGGCGAGAAAGATGATCGAGCCCATCACAATGAAAAAGCGGATCTCCCGTTTGTACCTGCGAAAGGGGAGTGCTGTCGCCCATGCTATGACCACATTGAGAAGAAACAGCAGGCATATCGCTGAAAGCGATGAGCGGGCGAGGCCGATCGAGAAGAGCAGCAGGGTGAAGATCTTCGTGAGCGGGTTCGTCCTGTGCAGGAATGTGTTGCGTTCGGTGTAGTGGAAGAGATTCATCTCAGCCATGAGAGCTCCTCGACTGGTATGGGCTCTCCCCTCATCCGTGGCTGTCTAATCCCGTATCGATCGACGACTTGGAGTATCTCACTCGGCGCGCCGTGGGCGACTACGGTCCCCTGTTCGAGTACGATCATAGTGTCTGCGTGAGCGAGGAGTTTCTCAATCTCGTGGGTGGCAACCACGATCGTCGTTCCTTGTGCATGCAATGAGACAAGTGATTCGAGAACAGTCACAATGCCCAGATAGTCGAGATTCGCAAAAGGTTCGTCCAAGAACAGCATGTGCGGTTGCATGGCGAGCACCCCTGCGATCGCCAATCTTCGCCGCTCTCCACCCGAGAGTGCTCGAGGTCTCTGGTTCAACAGGGGCGTGAGAGCAAGTTGTTTTGCAACCGATTCCATACGGTGAACTCGCTCCGACGGTTCGACTCCCATGTTCTCGAGTCCGAAGAGAATGTCTCGCTCGACGGTCTGACCCACCACCTGGGTGTCGGCCTCCTGGAATACGAGTCCTATGCGCCGATTCCGCTCTTTGGCTCTCCGAGTGAAGTCAGTACCATCGATGCGAATGCTCCCGCCGATCGGTTGTATAAGCCCCTTGATACAGCGAAGTAGTAGACTCTTTCCGGTACCGTTTCTCCCGGAGAGGACGGTGAACGACCCCTTCTCGATCGAGAAGGAGATATCGGTGAGTACGGGGTGCCTCACATCGAAGGCACAGGCGAGCTGTTCCAGTTCAAGTATACTACTCATCGGTAGCGGCTTCCTCCAGTTGCTCTTCGGCAAGGAATGTACGTACCCGGTTCGCGAACATATTCCCCAGAAGAATCACGGCAACCAGTTTCACCAGATCTCCAGGGAGGAACGGTATGAGACCCACAGCGAAAGCCTGAGGCCACGAGAGGTTCAGAACGAACTTCATGATCGGCAGTCCGATCGCGTAGAGCACCAAAGTCCCTGATACTGCTCCCGCGATCATCCACAGCAACTGTCGTCTGGTCACCTGCTCATCTGCACTGCGACTTGTCCCTCTGAATCCGATATCGGTACAGAATCCTGCGAGGGGTGCAGCGACCAGCCAGCTGATGAGAAACCCTCCGGTCGGTCCTGCGAAGTGGGCGAATCCTCCGACACCACCACTGAATACCGGCAGTCCGATAGCTCCCAGGGCCAGATAGACGGCGACCGATGTTGCGGCGAGTTTGCTACCGCAGAGCATGCCCACCAGAAGCACAAAGGCAGTCTGGAGCGTGACCGGTACCGGTCCGACTGGAATAGCTACATAGGCTCCGGCTACAAGGAGTGCCGCAAAGAGTGCGGTCAGAATAGTACGTCGTAAGTTCATGTAATCCTCCTTTCGGTCTCTATACCACATATGGCGGAATATTGTAAACATAAATGTGCTTGATTGTTTACAATTACCTCCATTCTGGGTACACTGCCGATATGACGACACGGCATAGAGTACTGGCATTGCTCGAACAGCATAAAGGCGAATTCATCTCGGGAGAGCGGATCGCTGAGGATCTGCACATGAGCAGAGCGGCGATCTGGCGAGCAGTTCGTGAGCTGCGGGAGCGCGGATACGATATCGAGGCCTCGACTCGTGTGGGCTACCGGCTGGCACTCGCCAGCGACAAACTCTCAGCTGAGGGGATCCGGTCCGCACTCGATTGGCCTGAACCGGTAGCGATTCACTACTTCGACTCCGTCGATTCGACTAACAAGATTGCGAAGCAGATGGCACTCGAAGGAGCTCCGCATGGAACGGTCGTGGTCGCCGGAGCCCAACAGGGAGGTCGTGGTAGACTCGGCCGATCGTTCTTCTCTCCGGAAGGTAGTGGCCTCTATATGAGTGTCGTGATGCGTCTGGACCTGCCGAGTTCACTCGCTCTGCGCATTACCTGCGCCGCTGCCGTCTCCGTATGTGTGGCAGTCGAGAGCCTCGGAAGCGATCCTGCAAGCATCAAGTGGGTCAATGATATCTACATGCGGGGGAAAAAGGTGTGCGGCATTCTCACCGAGGGGGCAAGCGGGTTCGAAAGTGGAAGGATCGAGAGCGTGATCGTGGGTATCGGGGTGAACTTCTCTCCGCCACAAGGCGGGTTTCCTTCAGAGCTCTCCTCCATTGCAACGGCGATCTTCCCCGACGAAGTCCCCTCCGGAGTCTCGCGAAATCGGTTGTGTGCCACGATCATGCGCGAGTTGTTGACATCGGCTTCTCGTATCGACTCACCGGAGCTCATGGGATTGTACCGAAGTCGGAGCGCGGTAATCGGAAAACCGGTCCGAGTTTTCCAAGGGGGGCAATCATACGATGCCACTGTGGGAGGGATTGCCGACGATGGTGCCTTGCTCGTTCGGACAGCAGACAATGCGATGCACACACTGAGTTCCGGGGAGATCTCGATCCGACCTGCGACAGGGTCGTTCTGAAGCATTCGTCTTGGGAAAAATAGCGGGTAGGGGTTGACATGTTCGCTGTTGAAAGGGTATAAACGTGAACGTTGCGCCGCTTTAGCTCAGTTGGTAGAGCAAAGGACTGAAAATCCTTGTGTCCTCGGTTCAATTCCGAGAGGCGGCAGAAAAGGCCAGTGTCGAATCGTTCGATACTGGCCTTTTCAGTTCTCCTTGCTCCTTCTCCCTGAGGAGGGTACACTGCATCTATGGATCTGATCGAACGCTCTTCACGAAACATCCAGGAAGCCATCAACTACGAGACACTGGTCTGCGCCACCAGACGTGCCGAGTCCTATGTAGAGCCGTTGTTCGAAGAGGTCGGGACAGTCATCCCGATGATGAATCCCATGACCGTACACCCGAATACCTATGCAGACGCATTCGGTCTCGATCCACGTGAACTGCTCGAGGTCCACTCGCGGGTAAAAGCGCAGTTCCTTCGCCTCGAAGCTTCCGATCTGGTACTCAAACGTGGCGATGATGCCTATCCAGACTGGGTTGCCGAGGTACGAGGCTCTCCTCGCTTCCTCTATGCGCGTGGCGATATCTCCCTGCTCGATCGTAAGTGCGTCTGTGTCGTGGGAACCCGGAGCCCGAGTACAGAGGGAAAAGAGTATACGAAGCAGACGGTGCAGGCGCTCATCTCGCATAATGTGGTCATTGTATCCGGGCTCGCTCTCGGTATCGATGGCATCGCTCACATCTCCACGCTTGCCCTCGGGGGACAGACGGTGGCGGTGATCGGAACGCCGCTTACCGAGGTCTATCCAGCCGAACACCGGGACTTGCAGAGGATGATTGGCGAACGGGGGCTGGTCATCACCCGTTTCAGCCCGGCCACGCAGACACAGAAGTGGCACTTTCTCGTGAGAAATCAGCTCATGAGTTCCCTTGGATCGGGTTCTGTCGTGATAGAGGATCGTGATGGAGGGGGCGCGGTGAAGCAGGCTCACTATGCACTCGAGCAGGATCGATGTGTCGTGTTGTTCCAGCATGTGGTCGACAACCGTTCTCTGCTCTGGCCACGTCGGTTCTCGCTCAAGTCGGGGGTGCTCGTAGTCAAGAAGGCCGAACATATTCATGCACGACTTTTTTCAAAGGCCCGAACGCCATCCCGACCGACCGACGAAAAGCGTGCTCCGGACCAGTTATCGCTCTTCGACTTCTCTTGACACTCCACACCTTGATGCATAGTATTCAACCCTATGAAAGCACATGAACTACGCGACAAGTACATAGCATTTTTTGTGTCCAAGGACCATGTCCAGATCTCTGGTGCGTCCCTCATCCCTGAGAACGACCCCACGGTCCTGTTCACCACTGCGGGCATGCACCCACTGGTACCCTACATACTGGGTCAGGAGCACCCTGCAGGTACACGGTTGGTAGACTACCAGAAGTGTATCCGAACCGGTGATATCGATGCGGTAGGAGATCCTCACCATCTCACGTTCTTCGAGATGCTCGGGAACTGGTCTCTCGGCGACTACTACAAGGAAGAGGCCATTCGGTATAGCTACGAGTTCCTCACCGAGTGGCTCGGTATCGATCCGGAGAAGCTCAGTGTCACTGTATTCGCCGGAGATGACGATGTCCCTCGAGACGACGAGTCTGCTGCGGTGTGGAAGAGCCTCGGTATTCCAAGCGAACGCATCTTTTACCTGCCTCG
>Ga0334899_1001707_pt1 | contig 19941 bp, 10 predicted proteins | sample GraSluR3_MG_FD_207219 | JGI IMG/M metagenome (GOLD analysis project Ga0334899, IMG submission 207219) | Sludge microbial communities from methane-producing bioreactor in Wageningen University, Netherlands - Granular Sludge_8_08-R3 | ecosystem: Engineered > Bioreactor > Anaerobic > Unclassified ...
TGAGAAAGCTTACAATTATCTTTGTGCATCTGCTTCGTTGCAAAACTCTTGAAATATAAGGATATATCTGCAAGTTTCGACGCCTACCAGCTACACAAAGCTAATCGTATGAATAATGCGGGTTAAAATTGCAAACTGTAATATTTCAAGTTTTCAAGTAGATGTAAGGAGATTGTGTAAGGATAATAAAATGATCATCAAAAAATTGATATATGAGATTTATTGCTAATGACTTAAAAATAAGATGGTTATGTGGTTTATGATTTTGCTATAATGATTCAATTCAAGTAATGAATACTTAAAAAGGATTTGAAATCTTTATTAATAACATTGATAATAATTCTTTTTTTGTAGCTTTATCATATATTTTAGTTAATTTTACTGCGAATTCTATTAAATGCACTAATATTATTAACGCCATGAATAATTATCGGTTTGTATTGATTTTTATTATATTAGTAAACCTTTTGTCAATTCCAACAAATGCACAGAGTCTTCATTATGGATTTCATCTTGGTGGAGGTGTATCTACTATAATCGAAAAAAGTGATTTTTCTTCGCCTGTAGAGAAATCTTATAAATTTGGATTTAAAGCAGGTTTGTCTGCTGAATTCGAGTTAATGGATTTTTTTAATGTTGGTGCTTCAATTTCTTTTTTTCAAAAAGGACAAAAAATTAAAGATGATTTTGCTACATCTAAACTTTCGCTAGGGTATTTTGATATACCAATTTATGTTGGAGCAAGTGTGCCTATAGGAGATTTTAAACTTACCGGATTTGTTGGCCCTTATACGAGTGTAGCAGTTGTTGGGAAAAGGACTTTTAAAATTGAAGATGAAGAAGCTGTTCCAAATTTTGAATGGAACTTCGACGATAATAGTCATGATGAATATGTAGATGAAACACAACCGGTATTTAGTGAAGAAATTAATTCATACAAGAGATTCGATACAGGAATTAGTGCCGGAATTATGTTCGGTTATAACAATTACAGGTTGTCAGCTACTTATAGTCGAGGCCTAAGAGATATTAAACCCAACGAAACCATAAAAGCCAATAACTCATCTATTAATATTTCAGTAATTTATTTTTTAAGATAATAAAAGAAAAATCATCAATATGATACGCAATACTATAATATTTACAATTTTAAGCATTGGAGTAATACTAGCTCCTGCAAAATCACAAAATTTAGTTCTATATTTTACGGCTTATGGAGATTCTGAAGTAATTGACAGTCTTAAAGTTAAAAACCTAAGTACATCCGAAAATATTGCTATATCCGGACAAGATGTATTGGAACTAATTCCCGCCTCAGCTACACGATTGCTTGATAATCCCGACCAAAATATTGCATTATATCCTAATCCGGCACAACAAACTTGCCGTGTAGAGATAGAAATTTCTGATGATAAAGCTGCATGTATCGAAATATTTGATATAAGCGGGAAATTATTACTCCAACATTGCCAAGAGTTTAATAAGGCTGTTCACAGTTTTGACATAAACGGTTTGGGGGGCGGGGTTTATTACTTTTCGCTTATTACCGATAACGAAAGATATACATCAAAACTAATTAGTACTTCTCGTACATTGCCTGAATTATCATTAGAGTATCAAGGATCTTACAGAATCTCCGAAAACACTATTAATACCAGAGATTTAAGAAATAATGTAACATTAGCATATAATTATGGAGATGTTATTTTATTTGAAGCTATTTCCGTTGAGGGTAATAAGACAATTAAAACTCTTGTAATAAATGAAGATGATGAAATTTTAAATTCGGGAGAAATAGATTTTAGTTTTCAATTTTTAAATTGTATTGATCCTAATGGTTATCAATATAGTATAGTAGAAATAGGTGAGCAAAAATGGATGGCAGAAAACTTAAATACAAATCTATATTCCGATTCAACAAGTATTCCTGAAATTAATGATGATGAAACATGGATAGCAACAAATTCAGGAGCATATTGTAATTATGAAAATTCAGCAATAAACTCAGACTATTTGGGTAGTTTATATAATTGGTATGCCGTAAATAATACAAAAGGGATTTGTCCTGATGGATGGTATGTACCAAGCGATTCAGAATGGGCGGTTTTAGAAATGTATTTAGGCATGAACAGTAATAATACTAATTTAGTTGGTTGGCGTGGAAATATGGAAGGTAATATGTTAAAAGAATCGGGAACTGATTTATGGATAAGCCAATCAGAAACTCATATAAACTATTCCGGTTTTAGTGCAAAACCGGCAGGAATTAGAAATTTTGCAGGATACTTTTATTATATTAATGAAAACGCCACTTGGTGGACAAGCACCGAAAGCAACGAAGCTAATGCATGGTGTAGGGCTTTGCAATACGATAAAAGCAATATTTATCGTGAAGATGGTAAAAAAACAATGGGATTTTCAGTGCGTTGTATTAAAATCCCTGTGTTGTTTGAATTACCTGAAGTTAATGTTGATACTGTGTATAATATTACCTCAAATATAGCTATTGTAAACGGTTCAGTTATAAGTGACGGAGGCAATGATGTAAGTTCAAGAGGTTTTGTATGGGGAACAAATCAATATCCTGATCTTAATAATAATCTTGGATATTCAGAAAACGGTGAAAATATTGGCATTTTTACGGATACGCTTACAAATTTATACCCTAATACGATATATTATATTAGAACTTACGCAACTAATGAAGCAGGAACAGCTTACAGCCAACCAATAAGTTTCACTACCCTCGATTTATTATTTACTATTGGCGATGGACTAATTGATATTGATGATAACGAATACAATACTATTATAATTGATGGTAAAGAATGGATGTCAGAGAATTTAAGAGTTACAAATTACAAAGACAATACCCCAATACCAAAGATTTCAACAAGTGCAGATTGGATAGAAAATCTTGGAGATGCTTACTGTTGGTACAATCACGATTCTGTTGCAAATGCTGCAAAATATGGTGCATTATATAATTGGTTAACCGTAGAAACAGAAAAATTGTGCCCAATGGGTTGGCATATACCTGATTCTGCTGAATGGGGATATTTAATTGAATTTTTAGGAGGAGAAGAAATTGCCGGTGCAAAAATGAAAGAAGAAGGTATTAACAATTGGAATAGTCCAAATACAGGTGCAATTAATACAAGCGGACTTTCAATTTTACCTGCAGGATATTGCGAACAAGACGGTTTTTTCTTTAATTTAGGAACAACTTCCATATTGTGGACAGCTACTAACTTCGATAATCTTAATTCATATGATATAACCCTATTTTACGATCAAGCAAGTGCAGATGTTAATACAGGAAATATCAACCGAGGCTTATCAGTACGTTGTGTTAAAAATGATGAACCACTTCCGATAATAGGAACCTTACCTGTATCTCAAGTAACAGCTACCACAAGTATTTGCGGAGGAAATATTTTAGACAATGGTGGTTACAATATTACTGATAAAGGATTAGTATGGAGCACATCTCCTAATCCTGATTTAGAAAATAGTAGCGGCTTTATAAGTAATGGCGAAGGACTAGCATCTTTTAGTAAAAGAATTACCGGATTAAATCCCGAAACAACATATTATATAAGAGCTTATGCTACTAACGAAGAGGGAACGGCTTATGGTGAAGAACAAACTTTCACTACCGGAACTTTGCTGTTTTCTGAAGGCAATGGGGCAACTGATCCCGACAATAATGAATATTTAAGTGTTGTAGTTGGCGACCAAGAATGGATGTCTGACAATATTAGAACCAGCACTTATAGAGACGGTACTCCTATCGAAAGAATTAGTGATCCTGTAAATTGGACAAATCAAACATCAGGAGCATATTGTTGGTATAATAACGATTCCATTTCTAACGATTCTACTTATAGTAAATTGTATAACTGGTATGCTGTAAATAGTGGTAAATTGTGTCCTTATGGATGGCATGTTGCAAGTATAGATGAATGGCAAAACATGATTAGTTTAATTGGTAATCCCGAAGAGGCTGGTGCTTTTATGAAATCAACAGGAAACTTAGAATCTGGTACCGGTTTATGGCATATTCCAAATTTAGGAGCAAATAACGAAAGTGGGTTCAATGGGTTCCCCGGAGGATTTCGTTCCGAAAATGGAGATTTCGATTTAATGGGCTATTCCGGATTTTGGTGGAGTACAAGTATGGGAAATCAATTCGAAGGAGCATATATTGGATTATATCATGATACAATAGGAGTTGAAATTGGTTCTGCTAATGCTTTAAAAGGTTTCTCGGTAAGATGTATTAAAAATGATTATACTATACCGATTGTTTCAACAATTAGTGCGACAAATCTTACTCCTGTTTCAGCTACTATTAATTGCGAAGTAACCGATAATGGAGGTAATACTGTTACTGAAAGAGGAATTATTTGGAGCTTAAACGCAAATCCTGATATTAATGTAAATAATGGACTTATTTCGAACGGTGATGGAGTTGGAGTTTACAGTTGTGATATTGATGGACTTAATACCGGAACAGCTTATTACATCAAAGCTTATGCAATAAATGATGCAGGAGTGGCTTACGGTAACGAAATTGAAATTAATACTCCAAGCCTTCTCTTTACCGAAGGAAATGGAGTTTACGACATTGAGGGTAATTTTTATAATTCTATAATAATAAATGGGCAAGAAATAATGGTTGATAATCTTAGAACATCATTATATAACGATGGTAGCCCTATTACAAAAATTGAAGATAACGCTTCGTGGTCTGCCGAAATGATTGGAGCATATTGCTGGTACAACAACGATTCTGTAACTTATGAACCTCTATACGGGAAATTGTATAATCACTTAGTGCTTGAAGAAAATGAAGTATGCCCGTCAGGATGGCACGTAATTACGGAGGATGAGTTTAATGAATTAGAAGAATTCTTAGGAATACCTGTTAGTGAATTAGAACTTACCGGATGGAGAGGTGAATTCGTAGGTGGTAAATTAAAAGAAATAGGTACAGAAAATTGGATGGAGCCTAATCTTGATGCCATTAATACAAGCGGATATTCTGCACTACCTTCAGGATACAGAGAATACGACGGACAATTCTATGGCGAAGGAACAGACCATTATGTATGGACACAACATTTTGACCAGGTAAATGTCTATATGAGAGCCTTAAATTATAATCAGAATATGTCTTTTCGAGATACATATTTATTGTTTCAAGATAATGAAAGTTATAGGGGATATTCAATTAGATGTGTTAAAACAATTATATCTTTGGCTGAGCTTACCACCGACCCTGCAACAAATATTACCCCTTACTCCGCTCAATCTGGAGGTTTTATTTCTTCAGATGGAAATGGCAGTATTACAGCAAGAGGAATAGTATGGAGTACTAGTAGTGAGCCTACAATTGATATTAATGAAGGAATTACAAACGAAGGAGAAGGAGCAGGAAGTTTTATTAGCCAATTAGATGGTTTAACTCCAGGAACTACTTACTATATAAGAGCTTATGCAACTAACCAAGAAGGAACTGCTTATGGCAATGAAGAAGTATTCACTACAGCAACATTGCTTTACACTCCCGGCTCCGGAGTTACCGACTATGATGGCAATTTTTACAATTCCGTTATCGTAAATGGTGTAGAATTTATGTCAGAAAACCTAAGGACTGCAAGCACTAATCAGGGTGGATATATAAACCAAGTTGCGGATGCTTTTACTTGGAGTACCATGTACGATCCGGCTTACTGCTGGTACAACAACGACTCTCTAAATTACGAAGTTCCTTACGGAAAGCTTTATAATTATGCAGCAGTATTATCAGGTGAACTTTGCCCAAGTGGTTGGCACGTAATGACCGAAGATGATTTTGCTACTTTAGAACTTTTCTTAGGTATGGACCCAATGGAACTCGAAGTTATAGGATGGAGAGGCGAACAAATTGGAGGAATGCTCAAAGAAATTGGAACTACATATTGGACAGAACCTAATTTAGGTGCATCTAATATAAGTGGTTATTCTGCAATTCCAAGTGGATATAGAGATGCTGATGGCAATTTCTTTGATATTAACAATGCTTATTATGTTTGGACGCCCGATATATTGAATGATTTTGCCGGTATGAGAAAATTAAGTTACGACCAAAATATGTCAATGAGAGACGATGAATATATTAACACAAACGGAGAACAAAAAGGATATTCTGTACGTTGCGTAAAAACAATAATTAATCTCGCAGAATTAACAACCGAGCCGGTAACAAACATAAGCCCCTATACTGCACAATCGGGTGGAAATATTACTTATAATGGTAACGGAACTATTCTTTCAAAAGGTATTGTATGGAGTACAAACCCCGAACCTACTATTGATATTAACGAGGGTATGACCGATGATGGATTAGGAGAAGGGACTTTTATTAGTAATCTCGAAAGTTTAATACCCGGTACAACATACTATGTAAGGGCATATGCATTAAATGAAGAAGGGATGGCTTATGGCAACGAAGAGGTATTCACTACAGCAACATTGCTTTACACTCCCGGCTCCGGAGTTACCGACTATGATGGCAATTTTTACAATTCCGTTATCGTAAATGGTGTAGAATTTATGTCAGAAAACCTAAGGACTGCAAGCACTAATCAGGGTGGATATATAAACCAAGTTGCGGATGCTTTTACTTGGAGTACCATGTACGATCCAGCTTATTGTTGGTACAACGACGACTCCCTAAACTATGAAGTGCCTTATGGTAAGCTTTATAACCTAACTGCTGTTCAATCAGGACAACTTTGCCCTGAAGGATGGCATATTATGACAGACGAAGAATTCAGCACCTTAGAAGTCTATCTCGGGCTTAACGAATTTGAAACAAATATTATTGGATGGCGCGGAGAACTTATCGGTGGCAAATTAAAAGAGATAGGGACAGATTATTGGATGGCTCCCAATCTAGATGCTATTAATACAAGCGGATTTTCTGCATTACCTTCGGGATATCGAGAATATGATGGTAGTTTTCACGACATTGAAACTGCTTTTTATACATGGACACCTCCTTTTTATGAAGAAGGTGCATTTATGCGAAAATTAGGATACGATATGAATTCTACATATAGAGATAATGAATACAATAATCCAAATGGAGAAATGCGAGGTTATGCTGTGAGATGTGTAAAAAGCGATATTACCTTGCCCATAGTGTTATTGGAAGGTGTTATGGCAGATTTACCAAATGAGGCTACATGTTTTGTAAGTATTATTAACAATGGATATGGCACTATAACAAGTAGAGGTGTTGTATGGAGTACTACTCCCGAACCTACGGTAAGTAGTAACGAAGGCATAATTGACGAAGGACAAGGTATGGGTAGTTTCGAATCTTATATTTCTCCGCTTATTGCCGAAACGGTTTATTATGTTCGTGCTTATGCAACAAACGAAGAGGGTACATCATATAGTAATCAAAAAATGATTTATACCCCTTCGGAGCAGCAGTTTATTTGTGGTGATGATATTAGCTTTATTTATAAAAATGAACTAGTTACTTATGGCACAGTGCAATATGGCGATTACTGTTGGCTAGACAGAGATTTAGGTGCTAATGCAGTACCAACCACTTTTAATGATGCTAACGGATTTGGAGATTTATTTCAATGGGGTAGAGAAGACGATGGACATCAAGATAGGCAGAGTACTGTGATAGATATTCAGGCACCATACGGAGTACAACCGGGGCATAGTTTTTTTATATACAACGAAAATGATGTTTATGATTGGAATACTGATCATATGTGGACAGAAAGATGGGCGTATATTGATGAAATGATGGGTTATGAAGTAATATTTCCTACTTGCCCATGTCCTAACGGATGGAGACCACCAACTCAAGGAGAATGGCAAGATGCAATAATATTTGAAAACTGGACTAATCATACAGATGCATTCAACTCTCCTCTTAAATTATGTCTTGGTGGCGAACGCAACGGAGCATCTGGTGTATTTAACGAAGGAGTATCGGCGTCGTTCTGGTCTGCTAACGTTAATATCGGAAGCGAAGCACAAGCACCTGCCCTGTATATAGATGCAGGAAATGTAAATATAAGTGATAAAAACTTCTCAAGTGGTTTTTCTGTTAGATGTATTTTATCTAATTGAGAAGGCGGAGGTGGTGTTTTCAAATAGTTTTATTTACAAATATTACTATTTAATTCTAAGCAACTGCATAATAGTAAAACACAAGTCGGTTAAAACTATCCTAGAATTAACATTACGAGATATATGATAATATGCAACTTCTATTTCCTCTGTTATTTTGTAAACATTTGCCTGAGTAATAAACTTTGAAAAGTTCTTAGCAAAATCCTGTTCAGGTTCTAGTAACATATTCAATTCAGAAACATTATTGTTTAGAATAAAATTCTCACGAATCATCTTTAAACAATAAGACAAAAATGCTTTTTGCTTCTCTCTGCCCTCATCGGTTATATCTTTTGCAAGATCTAATAATTCTTTAACATTACGCTGATATGCTAAACGCATAAGTTTTACAAAATAATTAAAATGATTTGTTCTACTTTCACTTGCCTGAACATGATACAAAGCTTGGATATAACTCCCTCCGGCTAACTTACTAATCAACATAGCTCTTTGTAAGTCAATACTTTCACGCTTATTTAATGCGGTAGCAATTTCATCATTTGTTAAACGTCTGATTTTTATCGGTTGGGTGCGTGAACTTATTGTAGGTAATACTTCTTCTCTATGCTCCGAGATCAATATAAACAAAGTCTTTTGAGGAGGTTCTTCAATAATTTTCAAAAGCTTGTTTGCAGCTGTTGTATTCAGTTTCTCAGGAAGCCATATTATCATTACCTTAAATTCCGATTCAAAAGTTTTTAGATTTAGCTTACGTAATATTTCTTTTGCTTCGTCCTTATAAATACTGCCCTGCTTATTCTCTGCTTTAATAGTTTCTAACCAGCTTTCGTAAGTAAAATATGCATTATCAATAAGCTTTTCACGCCATTGATTTATAAAACTATCACTTATCGATTGTTTGCCTTGTTGTGTAATTACAGGAAAAACAAAGTGTAAATCGGGATGAATTAATTTACTGTATTTTTTACAACTATTACACACTCCGCATGAATCATTTTCTTGCTTATCGGTACAGGCTATATATTGAGCATAAGCTAAAGCAATTGCTAATTTACCTGTTCCTGAAGGTCCATAAAACAATTGTGCATGACTTACTCTGTTGTCTTTAACACTTTGTATAAGCTTCGATTTAAGCTCTTCCTGTCCTATTACCTCTGAAAATTTCATATTTTAATATTAATAATGCGTAAAGTTAAAATTTTATAAGTTCATATTTTATAACATATTAACACTTTTCTAAAAACAAGTATTATGAATAAAACTTTTATTAATTTTATTTGATTAAAAACAAATATTATTTCATATGTATAATCTTGATAGCTATAACTTTAAGGACAAAAAGGTTTTGCTTCGTGTTGATTTTAATGTGCCATTAAGTGCAGGTGCAATACCTACTGACGACACAAGAATCAGAACAGCACTACCAACAATACAAAAAATTCTTAGTGAAGGTGGTTCAATTATTATTTTAACTCATCGCGGGAGGCCCAAGGGACAAAGAAACGATTTAAGGAGTTTGAAACACATTTTGCCAATGGTAGAAAAGCTTACCGGCAGAAATATAATGTTTTGCGAAGATGTATTATCAGAAGATACAGTAGAAATTGCTAAAAATCTTAAACCAGGTGAAATAATGATGCTTGAAAATCTTCGATTTTATCAAGAAGAACTTGAAGCAGACGAAGAATTCGCAAAAAAATTATCTAAACTTGGGGACGTATATGTAAACGATGCCTTTGGAACAGCTCATCGAAATCACGCATCTACTGCTACAATAGCAAAATATTTTCCTTACGATAAAATGTTTGGTTATCTGTTCGAGAGCGAAATGAAAACACTCGGCAAACTAGTTAAGGATGCAAAAAGTCCATTTACTTTGATAATCGGAGGTGATAAGGTTACAACTAAAATCAGTATAGTTGAAGCATTATTACCCAAAATTGATAATTTACTCGTAGGAGGAGGAATACTTTACACTTTTGCCAAAGCCAAAGGTTTAGAAATTGGAGATTCGTTACTTGAGGCAGAATACATTGATGTAGCTAAACGAATTCTGAAAAAAGCGAATGAAAATAATGTAAATATTTATCTTGCCGAAGATTGCATCATTGCCGACAAACACTCTAATGATGCTAATATAGAGCACTGTAAACTTGATGAAATTAAACCCGGATGGCGGGGATTAGATATTGGGTACAAAAGTGCAGATAAATTTGCCGAAATAATTAATGAATCAAAAACTGTATTATGGGACGGGCCTATGGGAGCATACGAAATGTCGCATTACAGTTATGGAACTCAAAAAATTGCTCTTTCGGTTGCACGAGCTACCGATAAAGGACTATACTCGGTTGTTGGAGGCGGAGATACTATTGTAGCTTTAAATAAATATAGCCTTGCACACAAAATAAGCTACTTATCAACCGCAGGTGGTGCATTACTCGAGTTCTTTGAAGGTAAAAAATTGCCGTCAATTCGTGCTATTAAACAATCGTTTAGTGTAGATGATTATAATTTCTATAATAAAAAAGTCTTAATGAGAGTCGATTTTAACGTACCTCTCGACAAGGATTTTAATATTACAGACGATACACGCATTGTTACAGCAATTCCTACAATAAGAAAAATTTTATCAGATGGCGGGTCGGTTATTCTAATGACTCATATCGGGAGACCTAAAGGACAATTCAACGAAAAGTACTCAGTAAAACATATAGTTCCTTACTTGAGTAAATTGTTCGAACAAGAAGTAAAATTCCCCGGTGATTGCATAGGATCAGAAGTTACTAAAATGGCAAAAGCATTAAAGCCTCGTGAAGTAATGATTCTTGAAAACCTGAGATTCTATCCCGAAGAAGAAAAAAATGAAGAGAAATTTGCAAAAAAACTCGCATCATTAGGTGATGCATACATTATGAATGCATTTGGAACAGCTCATAGAGCACATGCATCTACATATATGGTCGCAAAATTTTTCCCAGAAGACAAAATGCTAGGATATCTCGTTGAAAGCGAAATTAATAATATCGACAGAGTATTATTTAAAGGTGAAAAACCTTTTACTGCCATAATTGGAGGGTCAAAGGTTTCAACAAAAATTGATATTATAAGAGCATTAATGTCTAAGGTTGACAGCCTGATAATTGGGGGTGGTATTGCATTTACTTTTATTAAAGCTATGGGAGGGCATGTTGGAGAATCGCTTGTTGAAGAAGATTATATTGATGTAGCAAAAGATATCCTCGAGAAAGCTGTGCGTAGTAATGTTAAACTTTATTTACCAACAGATTGTATTATCGCAGATAAATTCGACCCCGACGCTAATATTAAACATGTTAAAATCAACCAAATTCCGGATGGATGGATGGGACTCGATATAGGAATTAAATCTGCTGAAACTTTTGCAAAAGTTATTGAAAGAAGCCGTACATTACTTTGGAACGGACCTATGGGGGTTTTCGAATTTGAACACTTTTGCAACGGAACAATAAAAATCGCTCTATCGGTTTCGCGAAGCACCGATTTTGGAGCATTCAGCTTAGTAGGTGGTGGCGACAGTATTGCTGCCCTTAACAAATACGGACTTGCACATAAAATTAGTTACGTTAGTACTGCCGGTGGTGCATTGCTTGAATATATCGAAGGTAAAGAACTACCAAGCCTTAAAGCTATTAGGACTAAAATTTGATAGTGATTGGATATTTTAAAAAATCTAATTCCGTTTTATAAAACGCTTTATCGTGTTGCGTAATTGTTAAATAATAAGTTTAAAGTTTATTTAGCGACCAATATTTATTTAATCTGTCCATTTTGGGGCTAAGCTTAATTTATAACTATATGATATCGTAAACTAAAGCCTATACATCTATTGATTGATATTATTTAGCCCGCATTATTCATCGCATTATTATTGGCTGGCTCGTAACAAGTTGTTAGTCTGTGGATTGGCACGGTGCTTATGGTTTTATTATTAGCCAAATTTTGAGAAAGCTTACAATTATCTTTGTGCATCTGCTTCGTTGCAAAACTCTTGAAATATAAGGATATATCTGCAAGTTTCGACGCCTACCAGCTACACAAAGCTAATCGTATGAATAATGCGGGTTAGTTATGTTATTTTTACTTATTGCCTATATTTGTTCATCTACACTAAATAATTATAGTATATGAGCTACAAAATTTTATTCATATTATTAATATCAGCGTTTTTTACAAATGCAATTGCAGCACAGAATATCTCAACCGAAACTGCAAAAAATGCGGCATATTCTTTTTACTCTACAAGTAATAAGGGAATTAATAATGTCGAGATTATAAACGAGAGATTAATTGAGCACAATGGTGTAAACACTATTGCCATTTACAGTTTTAAACCTGCCGGATTTGTTGCAGTTGCAATGAATAAAGCTGTAAAACCTGTTGTGGCATATTCATTCGAAGGAATCCATAACTTATCTGAAATACCCGAAAATATAAGTTTCTGGTACCAACAAAAATCTAAACAAATAGCTCAATTATCCTCATACAAAAAATCAGAAAACTTATACACTAAAGAATGGGAAAAAATCCTTGATAATAATTATTCAGTTAGTAACACAAAAAATAGTTTTCTAATAAATAGCTTATGGGGACAAGGATGTTATTATAATTCTATGTGTCCCGAAAGCGAAAATGGTCCCTGCGGACACACAGTTACAGGTTGTGTAGCTACAGCTATGGCAATGATTATGAAATATTGGAGTTATCCGCAATTCGGAACAGGATCACATTCATACGAGCATTATTTATATGGTACACTTTCAGCAAATTTTGAAGAAACAGAATATTTGTGGGACAATATGCCAACCCAACTTACCGAAGAAAATTCAGCAGTTGCTACCATTATGTACCATTGCGGGGTAGCTGTAGAAATGAACTATACAACATCAAGTTCGGGAGCAGCTGTTCTTCCAAGTAATTTTACAGAGTATTTTGCTTATTCTCAAAATGCTGAAATGGTTTATCATAGCAACTATTCTGATAATGAATGGATAGACATAATTAAATATGAAATTGATAATTTAAGACCTGTACTTTACACAGGGCAAGATACCGAATTACCTGACGGACACGCGTGGATTTGTGATGGTTACGACGAAAACAATTATTTACATTTCAATTGGGGATGGAACGATTTAGGTGGATTTTACGAATTAGGAACAGGAATGTACTCATTAGAACATAAGGCAGTAATCAAAATAATGCCGGCTGTTGATTGCGATGTTACAGTTACGGAATTAGTTAACCCTTATTCACAAACTTTTACCGAACTACAAACGATTACGGTTAAAGTTGAAAATTACAGCCTCGAAGCTTTAACAAATGTTCCAATTTCGTATTTAATCAACAATACCGATCTTGTTAACGAAACTATTACAGAAACTATTCCCCCTCAATCTTCGATAATTTACGAATTTGAAAATACATACGATTTTAGCAATAATCCGGGTACAGAATACTCTATAAAAGTTTTTACTTCGCTTAGCTGCGATAATTATAACGAGAATGATACTCTTACCGGATATGTAGAAAATGTAATGTGTGCCGATATCCCTTATAATATGAGCTTCTCGCCGGAAGAAAGCAATGCCGGTTGGCTTATTGAAGATGCAAACGAAGACGGAAATACATGGCAGTTTACTCCGAATTCCGAAAATTGGAGTCCATATTATGTCTATTATTCGTCTAACGACAACTCTGCTAATGATTGGTTTTTCTCAAAGTGCTTAGTCCTTGACGAAAATAAACTTTATAAACTAAGTTTCGATTACTCAGGAATTGGATTACACTGGCCCCAGAATTTAGGAATTTATTGTGGTAATTACCCTAATTCATCAAATATGTATCTGCCTTTGGACTCTATAATTGGTTTTATTAATTCCGAAGACGAAACAAAAGAAATTGTATTCACTGTAAACGATTATCCTCATCATTATATTGGTTTTCATTGTTTTAGCGAACCGGATAATTTAGTTTTGTCTATTGATAATTTTGAAATTATTGAGCTCATTGAGCCTGATATTCAAGTAATTGCAATAATAGAACCACAACCCCAATGCAATATGGGTGAAGGAAATGTTGTAGTTAAAATCCGAAATCTGTGTTCTCAGACATTAAGTGATATTCCTGTTTCGTATTCAATAAATGGCGAAAATTCAGTTGAAGAAATAATTCAAGGTCCAGTGTTGCCAGGTGAGTATATAGAATACCAATTTACTGATCCTGCAGATTTTTCAGAGTACGAAACTTTTACTCTTAGTGTTTATACTCACTTGGATAGTGATATTGATCAAAATAACGATACAATTTCAGTTGAGTTTGAAAATATTCAGGCAGGTACAATTCCCTATGTTAACAATTTTGATGACGAAAACTCTTTAGCAGGATATATTATAGAAAACACAAACGACGACAACAGAACTTGGTACTACGACGCTAATTCAGGCTACAACAGCAATGGATGTATAAGATACGACTATAGCGACTTTAATCCCGCAGACGATTGGTTTTTTACAAAGTGTATTTATTTACAACAAAATTACGACTATGTTTTAGAATTTTATCATAAAATTGAGTCCAATCAATGGCCCGAAAACTTAGCGGTATATATTGGCAATAATGCTTCTTCAAGTGAAATGGAAGAAATATTAATTGATTTACCAAATCTGACTAACATGCAATGGGAAATGGCACAAACAGAGTTTAATGTTGCTGAGGAAGGATTCTATTACATAGGATTTCACTGTTACAGTGCACAACAAATGTTTAATCTGTATGTTGACGACATTGCTATTGATGGAGAATATAATAATTCAGATAAGCTAAGCACAAACAATGAGGTTTTGATTTATCCTAATCCTACATCAAACAATATTACTATCGATTTTTGCCAAAGTGATTTTTACTCGCTTATCATTACCGACATAAACGGAAAAACAATGCTGACTAAAAATTATTTAAGTGGAAAAACCAAAATAGATATAAACTCGTTAAATACAGGCGTTTATTTATTGCGGATAGATACAGGTAAAAGAATTTTCAGAGAGAAGATTGTGAAGATTTAATATAATCAATTGCTTTTCAAGGTTGCAATAATTTTGGAAAAGATAAAATTAAAATATAATACTAAACTTTAGAACAATTTAATTGTAAAATACTATTCTTAATTATTTCTGCTAATTTTTCAGTTTGATGCTTACGAGAATGTTTAGTTTTTATCAAGTAATTTTATAATAATCTGAGAAGAGTTATCTGTCCCATATAGTCTTAAAACAAAGGTGGTTGGTTTAATAATTTCTGAAATCTTTTCAAATAATTGAAAGTGCATTTATTTTTAAATATTCTTTAATTTCTTTCCATGTAATGTTTTCCTTCATTATGGGCATAGGATCTGGTTCGGCGTCATCAAAATATGTCAAGCTCTTTTTAACCAAGAACAAATTACCATCATCAAATTTCTCAAGGTAAAAATTGAATAAATCTTGGATAGAAAAACATTTTAAAAGATAATAAAGGTCAATAAAATCTTTTTTTTGCTCTGCGGATAATGTAAGTTTTATGTTGCTCCAAATCCAAGCTTTCCACATCAACATCCCCAGAAGAGGTGCGGAGAAAAGTCTTTGGGCAATATATCTTTTTTATTCATTTTGCTGCAAAGTTTTGGCAGTAATTGTATATTAAGATTTAATGTATTTCTGAACCTCGCTAATTATATATGCTTTTACATCTTTCCAATTTACGTCAATTAGCATTTGACAATCTTCTTGCTCGTCTGCATCATCAAAGTATGCTAGACTTTTAACAACTAAAAATTCACTCCCATCTTGATATTTTTGCAAATACATAGAAAGCATCTCTTTTAAAGTGAATTTTTTGAGAAGAAAAAATAAATCAACAAAATCTTTTTTTGTGCCTCTGCCTGTAATAGCACTAAGTTTCATGGCTGCAATATCTTCAATATCTGCTAAAACAATGTCATTTAAAAACAATGGATTTTTCAACCATGGGTAATGATAATTGACAATGTCTGTTTTAACACCTTCAATTTGAAATATTTTAATGTTGCTTGATTGATTAATAATAGAAGTTTGTCCTACCTTATTAAGCAGTTTCATAATAGTTAAATCATCACACGAAAAATCACCAAACAGATCAATATCAACCGAAATCCTGTGTCCAAAGTGTAATGCTAAACCAGTACCTCCAACGAGCCGTAGATTCTCAAATTCTTTAAATCCCTGAATTCTTTTTATAATGTCCAGTGTTGAGGGTTCGACTGTTTCCAGGTGTAACATAAAAATTTATTTATTGGTATATTTGAAATATTTGAAATAAAGTGCATTGATTTTTCTGAAAGATCGCGAATTTGTGTTGCATAAAGTGAAATTTCTTTAACCCCCATTAAATCATATAATAAGCGCCAGTCCTTCATTAAACCATAGTCTAAAACACGTTTTACCAGCCACTTCTTATGTTGCTCCATATCCAAACGTTCTACATCCACATCCCAAAAAAGATGCGGTGAAAAGTCTTTGGGCGATATGTTGTTTTTGCTCATCTTTCTGATAACTTTAATACAAATTTAATGAATTTTTTATCAGTAGGATATTAAATTTACTTTGCCAAAAATGAAATTAATAATTAATATTTTAATATCTTTCTGTTTCAAGAAGGACTTTGTTACGCTACCGATAAACTTTAGAACAATTTAATTGTAAAATACTATTCTTAATTATTCCTGCTAATTTTTCAGTTTGATGCTTACGAGAATATTTTTCTATTCCCACAGAATTACAATCAATAAATCCTTTTTCTTTATGTTCTAAATATAGTTTTTGCAAAACTTTTTGTAAATGATTTGAATTATTTATTATTATACCAGAGTTTGTTTCATTGATTAAATCTTCTTGTAAATGCTGATTGTGAATATCATTCTTTTTTATGGGGAAATATGTTTTTTTCAGATTTAGTGCCTCAGAATCATTTTTATAGCAGAAAAGTATTTGTCGTTTAGCAGCAATATAATTGTAAATTTTTGTTCCCATAATCGAATAATCATTGAAAAGTAATAACAAGTCTGTTTTTGCTAATTCAAAGAATAGCTTATCATTTGGTAGTTTAGGTATAAATGATATTTCGTTTATGATTTCTTTTGTATGCTTATTACAAAAATCTTTTACTAACTGTACTTTGTTTATTCCGTATAAGTATATTGTAACTTTTATTTTATCATTTTTGTACAATTCATTTATTACCATTAGAAAATTTTGCCAAGGGTGCCAATCGTATATAGACCCGGCAAAACTTATTTGTAATTTTTTGTTTTCCACATTTTTATCTGATAATTTATAAGATAAATCAGTATCATATCCATTGGGTATAATATGAATTTTTATTTTATTTTTTAATTTATGAATATTTTCTTTTAAAAGCATTGAAACTGTTGTAATTGCTGAAGCGTTATTAATGTAATATTTCTCAAAAATTGAACTAATCAATTGCATTAATTTATTTTTATTTCTGTTCCCATTTTGAGACCATAAATCTCTGTAATCAGCAATCCAAGGTGTTTTATAGGTCGAACTTAATTTTGAGCAGTATTTAAATAAAACAAAAGGTTCGCTTGTTGCAATAATTGCATCCACCTTATGCTGTTTTAAATACTGTTTTGCTCCTCGATATAGCCCGGCTTTGGGCCCAATAAAAAACAAAAACTGCATAAATTCGTAATAGGCTGTAATGGCTTTACGAAACAAACGAAAGCGTTTTTCCCCATATTTTAACAACAAACGATTGGATAAATTGGGTTTATAGGCTGTGCGTATGATGGTGCCTGTTTCACTTTCCTCAACAATAGTTTCATTGCTTTCTCCGGGCGCAATATAATCCAAATGATTGCCGTATTTATTTCCCCATTGCCGTGTAATAACCACTGGATACAATCCAAACTCATGGAAATACTTATACCATGAATAAGGGCGTAAGCCACCTACAGAAACATAAGGCGGAAAATCGTATGCTAGGATGAGGACTTTTTTCATTGGGTTTTAGTATTAATTTGCCAATATCCACTTTTGCGGCTACCTATTCTTTTAATTATGTTTTTTTCTTTCAAAAAATCAATATCTCTTTTCACTGTAGCAATACTAACATCAACTTGGGTTGCAATTTCGGGCAATGTAATCCCATGCTTACTGTTAATTATTTTTAGAATCAGCGCTTGCCGTTCATTTATAGTATCATTTAAAGTGTCACTTAAAGTATCATTTAAAGTGTCATTTCCGCCACTGATTAATTTGGCTTGCTTAAACATCGTTATTTGCACACCGCCAGCTATTTCTCCAATATACGTCTTTTCGGTTGTTTGATTTTCTATCATTGGTATAATAAGGTTTACTCAGTTAACATGGTGAAATTAACAACCAGAAACAAAGATAATAAATAACATGAATACTAAATAAAATTGCGCCTAACCACCACCGGATACAGCCCAAATTCATGAAAATATTTGTACCATGAATAGGGTCGTAAGCCTCCTACGGAAACATATGGCGGGAAATCGTATGCGAGGATGAGGACTTTTTTCATTTCATTGATTTTTACTTTTTGCAAAGGTATTAGTTTTCTGAACTATTAAGGTAATTAACTGCTCAATAAAGTAACCCAAAAAGCCAAAGGGGAATATTATTTAATACGCCGGTTTCAACATCGTCTTTTACAAGATAAGCGTTTTTCAAGCCTTTGATCTGTTTCTGAGATTTGTTTTTACCTCCAACTTCAAAAATATATGTGTTATCAACCACAAAATCTCCTTTCTCAGCTATGGATATATTGTATAAATCATGTAACTGCGAAATAAAAAAACTTTCACGTAAACTTCCTTCATTCGGCACTCCGTTGCTTATAGCATAGCTTAAATTGGTATTATTTAGCCAAATTTTATCCGGCTTATTCAGCAAACTAATGCTTTTTGATTGTTTGTAAAGGATGTAAATAAGTTCTGCTCTGTTAAGCAAATGAAAAGCCTGCACAAGTGTATTTCGGGGTAAACCGATTTTTTCACTCAGCCGACTGACATTCGGAGTAAAGGGAACATTGACAGCCAGAACATAAAGTAGTCTTTTTAACTTGGCAATATTGGTATATTCTATGGGTTTTACTGCAGGCAGGTCAATTTCAAGAATTAGATTGATGATTTGTTGAATTTGTTGATAATATTCGGTTTCATCTCCCTTATAAAATGGATATGCTCCATGCCTTTTATATTGGTTAAAATATTTTAACGGTTTTATTTTATTCGCCAAATCAAGGCTGATGCTTTCATGTGATGTAATAAGATTATCAAATGTAATTTTCGGCAACTGGATATTATGATGAAATTGCATGTATTCACGAAAAGACATTATTTTTAAAGTATAAGTAATTACCCTGCGGCTTAAATCAGATTCTCCCCTGTAAACATCCAATATTGAAGAAGATGTAAAGATAACCTGTAGCCTTGGAAAATCATCATAAATGAGTTTTAATTCACGTGACCAATTGGGGTATTTGTGTACTTCATCAAGCAAAAGCCTTTCGCCACCATTTTTTTCAAAATTTTCTGCAAGCAAGTAAAGTGAGTTCTCAGTAAAAAAAAGGTCATCTAATGCGACATATAAAGTTGATTTATGCTTCTGAAAGGCAGCTATTTGTAATAACAAAGTAGTTTTACCGGTGCCTCTGCTCCCAAGAATGCATATTTGCCGGTTATTG